>Ga0209487_1000040_pt1 | contig 119317 bp, 105 predicted proteins | sample Poulit2012_FD_187524 | JGI IMG/M metagenome (GOLD analysis project Ga0209487, IMG submission 187524) | Agricultural soil microbial communities from Georgia to study Nitrogen management - Poultry litter 2012 (SPAdes) (version 2) | ecosystem: Environmental > Terrestrial > Soil > Agricultural...
CCGATACCACCGTCAACTACCCCGTACAGGGTTACAGATGTTTCTGCTTGCGCGACGCCAGCAAAGCCGACCATCAGAGCAGCAGCGAGCAATGTCTTTTTCATGTGTGAAATCTCCATGGATTTTTTTTGAGTCATTCAGAGCAGCCCATTTCGAACCGCTGCTCTACTAAACCCCTAAAAAGGAAGTTAGAGTTATTGCACCAAAATTCCGTGCCCGTGACTATGTTTATACTGCCTTTCGCCCTAAATTGTCTCTTTTATGTGTCATTTGCACCACAAAATGTGGTTTTTTGGGCACAAAACGTGGTTTCTAGGCCTTTCTGGGTATGGGGCAGATTTACCTTCGTTAAAGATGTTTGCCCTTTTATATTTTGATGCAGGGCCTACTTTTTTGCTTTATTTGTTTTATGTTGCCCAGCACTCTTTAGAGTTTACTTTAAGTTAGCTCTATGGATGAAAAGGCTTTTAATTGTCTTTTCCCCGGGCCACCACTTAACCGCCTATCCTTCTGCTATCACCATCCGCCTGTGCCCTCATAAACAGTCTTTTGGCTTTCATCTAATTAGCCCATAAAAACCACTCCTATATATAGAGAGGCAAATAGAGCTTTTCCTATGCGCTTGGATTTTGTCCTGCCTTTGCTCAGACCATAGTTTAAAAGCAAGATATCTTCGGCCAGGCGATGATCAGAATATTTAGGCGAAAAAAAAGACGTCGAATGACGTCTGCGATGTAGTGGTGCTGACGGCGAGAATCGAACTCGCATGGCTTTCGCCACTACCCCCTCAAGATAGCGTGTCTACCAATTCCACCACGTCAGCACTGGGGTTGGGCTGTATTACCAGCCGCTGTAAAGTACATAACTATAGCATAACTTAATCTGCTGTGGGCCCTTTCATCGGCCTGGGCAAAAAAATTGTGGATTTTGTTTGCCGGATACAACGCCTGCCTGGTGTCGGGGCCGGATTGGCCCCTGTACTCGAGGGTCAGGCGGTCTGCCGCCCAAGCCATTTGGGCGGGGTTTATTTTTTAGTCTGTGTCTTCGTCGGTGTCGTCGCGCTCATCGGCAGCATCGTTGCTATCCTCAGATGTCGCTTCAGCCTCATCGCTCTCGGCAGCCTCGCCCCCAGCTTTTACAACATCGTCAGCCCCATCGTCTGATTGGGCATTGTCCTGCGCGTCATCACTGGCAGCGGTATTATCTTGTTCTTGGTCGGCGGTGTTGTCCGAATCAGTGCTGGGTACACTGGGTACAGCACTGGGGCTGGCCTCTGAATCATCATTGCTGCCGGGGACCACGGGCACCGAGGCGTCTGCCTCATCGGCCTCGCCCTGTTCACCAATGTGACCGGGTGCGCCTGGTACCACAGACTCAAACCCCTGCATCACACTGCCTGACTCAACCTCTTGTTGCTTGGGGTGGTATACCGCCCAAGCCAAGCCAGCGGTGGCCACAAAAAAGATGATTGCTGCCCAACGGGTGGCACGGGATAAAAAGTTGGCCGCGCCTGCAGCGCCAAATACACTGCCTGATGAACCGGCACCAAAGGCCGAGCCCATGTCAGCGCCACGACCGTGTTGCAACAAGACCAAGCCAATGACGGTCAACGCAGAAATCACCTGCACTGCCTGTAATACTGGGTATAACCATTCCATTGAAAAACTCCGACACCGCCTAAGCGGCCACAATACTTAAAAAACTGTCTGCCTGTAGAGACGCCCCGCCCACCAGCGCACCACCGATGGCTGGCTGTGCAAATAAATCTGCTGCGTTTTCCGCGTTAACGCTGCCCCCGTAGAGTATGGGTGTGGCTGCACACCCCGCCTGCTGTAGTTGTTGGCGGATAAAATCGTGCACCTGTTGCGCGTACTCGGGTGAGGCGCTGCGCCCACTGCCAATGGCCCACACGGGCTCGTAAGCAATGACCAAACCCGACAACTGCTGAGCCCCTAAGGCCAGTACGGGCGCGAGCTGCTGCGCCAAGACCTGCTGGGTCTGGTCAGCATCGTGCTGTGCCTGTGTTTCACCAATACATAAAACGGGGCGCATACTGTGGGCCACCACCTGTTGGACCTTGGCCGCGGTGAGGGCATCGCTCTCGGAAAAATACTGCCGACGCTCAGAATGACCGACCAACACAAAACGGCAGCCCAGCTCTTGGAGCATGGCCGCGCTGACCTCACCGGTATAGGCACCGCTGTCATGGGCGGACACATCTTGTGCCCCCCAGGCGATCGGCGTACCCGCCAGTAGAGATTGGACTTGGGCCAGATAAACAAAAGGAGCGCACACCACCACCTGGTGTTCGGTAGGCTGCTGTTGCAACCCCTGCAACAGCCCATCAAGCAGCACCTGATTGCTCGCCAATGAGCCATTCATTTTCCAGTTGCCCATCAGCAAGCGAGAGCTCTTGTGTTTGGTCGACATATCTTGTGGGTCTTATTGTAATTGAAAGCGATAGCTAAATACACAATCCTAAACCGACCAATTGTAGCAAAGTTTAGACAATAGCGAGGGCTTGTATTTATAGAGGGCTAAAAAGCACAAAGGCATGCCACTGGGCATGCCTTTTTCTGCGCATATAAAATGCCATTTAAACGGTCATAATGATTTTACCGATTTGCTCACCTGCATCCATCATGGCATGCGCCTGCTCCGCCTCTTGTAATGGAAACGTCGCATGGATGATGGGTTTGACCTTGCCCTCTTCGATAAGGGGCCAGGCATGTTTTTGCAGATTTTGGGCAACCTCGGCCTTGAAATCATTGTCGCGTGGGCGCAATGTCGAGCCAGTAATGGTCAAGCGCCGACTCATCAAATGGGCACAATCTATTTTTCCATAGCGCCCGCCGAGCAAGGCAATGACCACAATTCGCCCGTCATCTGCCAGGCAGCGGATATCACGCTCGATATAGTCACCAGCGACCATATCTAAAATGACGTCAACACCGCGTTTGTTGGTGTCTGCGCGGATGAACTCCTCGAACTTTTGGCTGCGGTAGTTAATCCCAATCGCCCCGAGCTCATTGATGGCGGCGACCCGTTCATCACTGCCTGCGGTGGCATAAACGGTGTGGCCTAACGCACGTGCCAGCTGAATGGCTGTGGTACCAATACCACTGGCCCCGCCGTGCACCAGCAGGCTTTCACCTTTACTGAGTGCACCCCGTTGAAAAACATTGCTCCAGACCGTAAAAAAGGTCTCGGGCAGGCCAGCGGCCTCGACCATGCTCAAGCCACTAGGGATGGGCAAACAGTGGCGCGCATCGACCACGCAGTACTCTGCATAGCCCCCACCTGGGGTCAGAGCGCAGACCTTGTCACCAATATTAAAGCCCCCCGCGGTGGCATCGCCCGCGACGATTTCACCCGCCACCTCTAAGCCGGGCAAATCAGATGCCCCAGGGGGTGGCGGATAAGCCCCTGTGCGCTGGGCGACATCCGGTCGATTGACCCCAGCTGCAGCGACCTTGATCAGGACCTGCCCGGGTTTAGGCTGTGGCACAGGGCGCTGTACAGGTTGAAGTACCTCGGGACCACCGGGTGTGGTGATCTCTATGGCTGTCATCATTTGGCTCATGTAGGATTCCTTTATGATTGTGAATCAAACCATTGCTTTTGGCCCATTTTAACAGCCTGTCCGCAGAATAATGGCTTTGGCTGGGGCCGTCTCAGCCTGCAGTCACTACCCCCTGCGGGTTTTCGAGACGGTCTTTGGCAACCCCTACGGTGACCTCAGGCGGCAAGGCAACATTATTTTTGACAGCAATAATATCGGCCATGATGCTGACTGCAATCTCAGCCGGTGTTTTACTGCCGATATATAATCCTACCGGCCCGCGCAGGCGCTGCAAGGCGGACTCGGGGATGTCAAAGTGCGTGCGCAGACGTTCGCGACGTTGCTCTTGGTTGCGACGCGAGCCAATGGCGCCCACATAAAATGCCGGCGACATGAGCGCCTCTAAAAGGGCCATATCATCCAGCTTGGGATCATGAGTCAGGGCCACAATCACACTGCGGTCATTGGCCTCAAAAGCCAGTACCTCATCATCTGGCATGCCTGTCACCAACGTCGCCTTGGGCACCTGCCAATCGCCGCTGTATTGACTACGCGGGTCGCAGACCGTGACCTGAAAACCATTGAAAATCGCCATGGTGGCCAAGTATTCGCTCAGTTGCCCAGCACCAATCAATAACATGCGGTAGGGGGGCCCGAAAAAGTGGCACAGCTGATCATCCACAATACTTAAACTGCCTTGACGGGCATCTGTATCCACCGTCAGCGCCCCTGTGTTTAAACACACTCTTTTTTCTATAGAGCGACCATTTTCTATGGCATCCAATAGCTGCTGCAACAGCGCGACAGAGGGCGAGCACTCGACTAGCAAGTCAATCACCCCTCCACAAGGCAGCCCAAAACTATGTGCTTCGGAGGCTTTAATCCCATAACGCAGCCTTTGTGGCGCCTCTTGGGCTAGGCCCTGCTGTATATACTGGGCGCGCTGCTGGATCAAATCATCCTCAATGCAGCCCCCAGACACTGAGCCCACCACCTGACCGTCTGCGCTAATGGCCATCATCGAGCCAATAGGTCGTGGTGACGACCCCCAAGTCTGTAGCACAGTCACCCATAACAACTGCTGCCCCTCTCGGCGCCAACCGAGCATGGTTTTTAATACACGAATATCGATACTATCCATAGTCTCCTCGTTCACCTCTGTGTACTGCTATGATGCCTTAAATGGTTTAAATAGCTTAATAGCAATGGTCAATCTACATTATTCCCCCGTCATTTGGGGCATCTTATTGGCTGCCGGCCAGGGCACGCGTTTTGCCGAGCAGCGCCCCGGTCAAGATAAATTGCTGCAGCCCCTGCCCCATCACCTCAGTGTACTGCAGGCCAGCACCCTTGCCCTAGCAAGACATTGTGCACTGACTCTAGTGGTGACACTGCCCGAGCATACCTCTCGCCACGAGCAGGTGCAGGCACTCAGGGCGGACTGCCCTGCTCGCAAACACTCGCTGGGTGATATCGAGTTGCTCTGTAGTGCGGCGGGCCACCAAGGCATGGGATCCAGCCTAGCTGCAGCGGCCTTGACCCTACAACAACGTGTCGCCCACACGGGCCAGCCCCCCGATGCCCTATTGGTTGCATTGGCCGATATGCCAGGCATCCTGCCCAGCAGCTATGAGGCAATTATCCAAGCCCTCACCGGCGCAAACCGCAATGTGGGCGCACCCACGCCTGGCGCGCCCCCCAATGCAGGCACGAGCACACCCCCAAAAACAGCGCCGCAAAATCCAACTGCGCAGACGAAAATACAGCGCCCCTTGATCGCGGCCCCCGAATATACCCAACAACGCGGACATCCGGTAGGTTTTCATTGGGCGCTGTGCACTGACCTCACCCAACTCAAAGGCGATCAAGGGGCGCGTAAACTGCTACAGCGTCATGGCTGTCAGGCAGTACCCGTGGATGATCCTGCCGTGCTCAAGGACATCGATGTCCCCGAGCAGCTGCAGGATTTTCTCTATTGATGCGCGCTAGGCGCGGTATTAGTGGATGGCTTTATCAATGGCTTGGACATCATCCACCGTGACGGCGGTATCCTGCCCGCCCCACTCAGCGCGTACCCAAGTCACCAAATCTGCGACTTCTTCATCTTTTAAGCGATGAGAAAAAGGGGGCATCTCGTACATGCGCTTATAACCTGTAAAGCGCTCGGTCGGTATGCCATTGAGCACCACAGCAATGGTGTCGCGTGGGCTATCCATCGCAATGATGCCATTGCCATGCAAGGCAGGGGATACATTGGGCACCCCCTCACCCTCTAAGCCATGGCAACCCGCGCAGGCAGCCATATACACTCGGCGACCCACCTCCATATCGCTATCCGGCTCGGGGTGAGCCGCCGCCTCAATGGGCTGCGGAGGCTCACTGGGCGCAACGATCTGGCCGTCTTTATCGGTCAGCAAATAAGTGGCCATGGCATCGACGTCATCTTTTTCCATCGCACTGGTGGAAAAATGAGTCACGGTATGCATGCCCGCAAAACTGGTGCCCTGCGGGGCCATACCGGTTTCTAGATATTGGCTGAGTGTGGGCACATCAAAGCCCCGCTTGGCCAACATTTCAGGGGTGATGTTGGGAATATCCAGCCCATCGACCTCACCGCCCTCTAAGTTTTTAGAAAAGTCGACCCCCATCATGAGGTTACGTGGGGTATGACAGGCCGCACAGTGGGCCAGCCCCTCGACCAAATAGGCACCACGGGCCCAGACTTTGGAGCGATCGGGCTCACTGGGCACCTGACGATCGGGGAAATTCAACAGCGTCCAAAAGTTCATAAATGGTCGCACCGGCAGCTTAAAGACCCCAGTGTTTTCTTTATTGGGCACATCCATGGGCTCGATGCTCATCAGATACGCATAGATTGCATCGATATCATCTGCTGTGGTGATGTGTGTGAACACAAAGGGCATGGCCGGATAGAGGTTTCTGTCGCCAGGAGCTATCCCATCGCGCAAGACGCGGTGGAAATCCTCGCGGCTGTAATTACCGATACCGTGTTTTTTGTCTGGTGTGATGTTGGTCGAGTGCAGGGTACCAAAGGGCGTATCAATGGGCACGCCCCCAGCCGCCTGCGGTCCTGAGGGTTGCGAGTGACAGCCAAAGCAATCCCCAGCCAGCACCAGCTCACGGCCTTTTTTGGCTAATACCTGCATTTCATCTGCCGATAGCTGTTCTTTGGCTTGTGGCGCGACACTGCTCGTGCGAAACGCCCCAAAGAGCACGGCAATGCAGAACACAATGATCAGTAAAATGATGATCCAGATAGTATTTCGCAAACGGTGGCTTTTCATGGTGTCTCTCTCTTTTTTTAATCAATGACGCAGCCAGGGGTGTTCAATGCCACCTCGCGTATGGCCTCGTAGTAGCGCACGTACCCCGTGCAACGGCAAATATGGACGTTGAGCGCTTCTTCGATGGCGCTTTGTAGGTCTTCTTTTTTAACTGGGTTACGTTTGAGTTGGTCGATAAAAACAGTGGCACCGGTCACAAACCCCGGGGTGCAGTAACTGCATTGAAATGCGAAATAATCCACAAATGCTTGCTGCACCGGGCTGAGCTCCTCGACCTCGCCCTCAGCGTTGAGTTTGGCGTGGCCCTCAACAGTGATGATCTCGCGACCATCAAACATATGAGCGCCGTAGATACAGGTGCGGCTTTCTTTTTGAGTGCCATCATCTTGTACTTCGACAACAGTACAAGCATGACAAACACCCTCTCCACACCCAAATCGAGTGCCGGTGAGATTCAAATAATGGTGTAAAAAATCAACCATAGGCATGCCCAGCGGGACATCAATGGGACCAATTTTTTCACCATTTACGGTCATCGTGAGTGGTTGTTTTTCCATTGTCATGATTCAAGGGCCTTTTTAATTTTGTCAGCCGACCAGGGCAGGTCGTAAATACGTTTTCCAATGGCATGCGCAATGGCATTTCCGGTCGCGGCGATTACTGGCAGCATCACCACCTCAGCCAGCCCTTTGGGTGGTGAGGTATCCGTCAATGGTGGTAGATATTCAGCCGTTTGGGTCCATACGGCGACGTCTTCACCGCGCGGTAATTTGTAGCGGTTAAAGTTCCAAGTGCCATCGCCAGGGCCATCCTCATACATGGGGAACTCTTCCATCAAAGCGTGTCCGATGCCCATGGCCACCCCACCCTGCTGCTGCCCGGATACCAACTCAGGCACAATCACCTGACCCGGATCAAGCACGCTGTGGTGGCTCATGATTTCCACCTCGCCCGTAAAGGTGTTGACATTGAGTTCGACCAAGCAAGCGGCGGGTGTGTAGGTCGTCACCCCAGCATTGCTGCGCTGGGTCGGGGGGAAATTGATCTTGCTGCGTTTGATGAAATCATAGCCACCGGTGGTCATGCGCTGCTTGAGTTCTTCGGGTGCCCCCTCACCATAACGAACGGCCAGGGCATCGACCGGTAAAGTGCGGGGACCAAAACCCGGGATCTCAAATTCGGCAGTGGCCCATTGCCAGCGGCTAAAACAATGCACCGCCACCCCTGTGATAAGACCCATCTCATGTGCCTTTTTGGCGATCTGCTCAAAGCTCAAGGTCGACATGCCCCCGCCCCCGATCCCACCGGGCACGGCGCGCAAATCATCATGAGTCATGTAGCCACTGGCCAGCTCTCCCCCTGCTCCGCCCTCGCTCCACAGTGCCTTGGCCGCTGGCCAGATACTGTACTCAAGCAAAAAGCGGGCGGCTTGACGCGTCCCAAAACCAATGAAGTACACACTATTAGAGGCACTCATCGGCGGTAAGACGGTAGGCACCCAATAGGGATTTTCTGCCAGCTTGTTTTCATCCTCTTGTGAGGTGGTAAAGGCCTCGTAGTTACTGACCAGCGGTAGCTCGGGAAAGTCCGTCACCGCAAAAACGGCATCGTCGGGGATTTTGCCAATGAGCTCACCGATCATGATCTGTTGAGCGGTGGTGGCCCCCGTACCGATTTCCTGCGCGCAGTGACGCATGGTCAGACGGCCATCCGCATCAAACTCGAGCACTAACGCACTGGCATCTGCCCCTGTCCCGTAGTCTTTTTGCACCTGAGCAAAGCCCACCCCATATTTCTTGCCTGGGTTAGCCTCGTCAAACTCGGCCTTTTTCTGATCTTTTTCTTTCCACAAAGGATGCTCAGCCGCCTTTTCCAGCATTTCTTCTAAGCGTGGATCACCCAGCTGTACTGCCCCTTGGGTATTGGGGTATTGCGGTAGCAACACATTGCGACGCCGCAACTCAATGGCATCCATATCGAGCTCAGCTGCTAGCTCATCCACCATCAGCTCGGTCATGGTCATACTTTGCAGGGTGCCATACCCACGCATCGAACCCGACTCAACCGCAGGCGTGGCAAAAGCAGCTGCCGCTAAATCTGATTTGGGGAAATAGTAACTTGACTGCGCGGCCGTGGCACAGACCTGCGCCACACTAAAAGAAAAGTTTGCGCGCCCCCCTCCATTGAGATCGTAGTAGCCTTTTAGAATTTCAAACTTACCCGTCTCGCGATCTGCGGTGATGGTCACATCCATCTGTGCTGGGTGGCGTTTAATGCCCAACTGGAATTGCTCGTAGCGATTATTTGCCAAGCGTACAGGCAAACCGTCGCCATAAAAGGCAGCAGCCACTACATAAAAAGGAAAGATAGAGTGATCCTTGGAACCGTAGCCTACGGTGGTCCCAGTTAAAAGATTAATGTGCTCAACCGGGAATTTTTTGTTGTCCTTGACCATATAGGCTGCCACCCGGGCCACCTCATAAGGCGACTGTGCCGCGACCAACAGGTGCAAGGTTTTAGTCTCTGCATCGTACCAAGCGTTGCCATTATCAGGCTCCATTGCACTGGGCTCAATGGCCTGAGTGCTGCCCCGGCGGTTGAGCACAATTTTATCGGGGTTTTCACGGGCCGCGTCTATCTCTCGGGCTAACTCGGCAGCAATATCCATCCCTGCCCGCATACCGTCAGCTGTTTCCAGCGCCACCACCTCGGGGTCGCGCTCGCCACCGCCACCGCGGTGCTTGCCTTTGACCGAAGCAGGGATAAACGGATTCTCATCATCTGGATCAGCGGGCGGCCAAACGACCTCATCGTCCTTAAATGCCCCCCAAATCACCGCATTTTGTACGGGAGAAAACTCATCCTCATCGGTAGGGCTGGCCCCCCCTAGGCGCACATAACGAGCGGCACCATAATTATCTGGCAAAGTAGAAGGCCCTTCATCACCATACTGCACAAACTTGTCATCAAAACGAAGCTTGCGCTTAGCGGCCTCAAAACGCTCAAAGTCGTGATACACCAACAGCGCAACGGGATGACCATACATGGGCGAGCAGGTGCCCCTAGGCACAAGGAAATAATCTCCATAAAAGTCGGCCCCGAGATCCGCGGGCTTGGGTACTTGAACGCCGTCCTCCTCGAGATCCTCGTGATACAGCAACCGATCTGGCTGCAGATCATCGCCCAGCTCTGTTAAATCCACCCCCTCAAATACTCTGTCAATGCGTGTCGCCTTAACAAAAAAGGCATGTGCCTGCTCTTTTGGCCAACCCGGTAAATCCTTGGCCCGAAAATCACGGGCAAACACCTTTTGACCCGTCACCTTGCGAATGGCATCCCAACGGTACCGCGCCTTGCCATCAGGGGCGACCCAAGTCTTGGGATGTGCCCCTGAATGCACCTCAACTGCATGCGCAAATGGCAAGCGCCCTAAGCTAACCGTGATGCCTGCGATTGTGCCCAGCTTGATAAAGCTGCGCCGTGAAATACCATGCATATTGGATCCTCAGAATTTTTAGTTTCTTTATAGATGCCATGCTATCACGGTCGCCAGCAACAATCGTATACAAACAGAGCGTTACGGACAAAAAAATGTAATAAAAGGCCGAAAACCAAGGGATAACCCTAGGTCAATGTTCCTCAGTTTTTTTGATGGCGCGCAAAATGTAAGGCCCTAACCTGCTCATCAAAAGGAGGCACCGGACCGACCACCTCTACAAAAGGGGCGACCTCCTGCACAGGAAAGGGTGTCACTGGTAAAGGATCCTCTAGCTGCATTTCCTCGCGCCATTGGCGCAACTGTTGACTGGAACTAATATATACAATCCGTCCCAATCCCACCCAAGCATGGGCCGCAGCACACATTGGGCAATGCTCACCCGAAGTATACACCGTCGCCTGAGCACGAGACTCAGGACTCATATTGTTGGCCGCCCAACGCGCCAACTCGAACTCAGGATGGCGGGTCGCATCCCCACCTGCAATACGATTACGGTCCTCTTGCAAAATACTGCCCTTAAAATCTACCAATACCGAACCAAAGGGCTCGTCCCCCGCCTCTAATGCCTCTTTGGCCAAGGCAATACAACGCTCTAAATAAAAATATTCACTCTCATGTAGCATGGGCAACCCCCTTTTTTTTACTCAAAATTTCCTTAAACTCTATTGTAGTGTAAGTAGGGCATGATAAAATGCAGATGACAACGCGAAAAATTTAGTGTATAGTTACTCCTTTATTTGGTTTAGCCCACTAAATAACTCAGCTTTATTAGTGCTATACCAGCCTGTTTTGGTATGGCATGCATCAACAACGGAAGCGTGCCAGAGTGGTTGAATGGACTGGTCTTGAAAACCAGCGATGGGGCAACCCATCCGTGAGTTCGAATCTCACCGCTTCCGCCAAAACTTTTCTCTACGCCAGCAGCCATGGCGGAATAGGTAGACGCAAGAGACTTAAAATCTCTCGGGCCATAAAGCCCGTCCCGGTTCGATTCCGGGTGGCTGCACCACTTGTCATCCCCCCGTCACAATTTCTTCATCAAACTGACATGTTTTCTTCATCATGTCGTCATTTGCCGTTCCTACAATTATTTTGCTTGTAAAGCACTTTGTGAATTTTGAATAGGAATGGTTGTGTCAAAAAAATCTTTTTTAAAAAAACTTACCACCGAAAGGCTCTGTTTAAATATTACCGTCGCTGTGATGACGATGGGCTTAGGCATAGGTGCTGCCTGGGCAGTTAGTGAGCCCTCAGCGCCGTCAGAAGCCGCTGTCGAGATCACCGGCGCTGGGGCGTCTTTGCCCTATCCCATTTATGCGCAGTGGGCGTCTGCCTATCATCAAGCAACGGGTCAACGCGTCAATTATCAATCCATCGGTTCGGGGGGTGGCCAGCAGCAAATCATCGCTGGCACGGTGGCCTTTGGTGCGTCGGATGACCCCATGTCAGCGGCCGATCTCGAGGCGCATGATTTACTGCAGTTTCCAGCAATTATTGGTGGGGTTGTCCCCGTATTTAATTTACCCGGTGTAGCGCCCGGTGCCTTGAAATTCACGGGGGCTGTGCTGGCCGATATTTTTAGAGGGGTAATTACTCGCTGGAATGACCCACAAATACAAGAGTTAAACCCTGATATTGACCTCCCAGATCAAACGATTGTGGTCATTCATCGTTCCGATGGTTCGGGGACTACTTTTTTATGGAGTCATTATTTGGCCCAGGCATCCGCTGATTGGCGCGATCAGGTGGGTGTGGGCAAGGCCATCAAATGGCCTGTCGGCCACGGGGGGAAAGGCAATGAGGGGGTGGCTGCTAATGTGCGTCAGCTGCAGTATTCCTTGGGTTATGTAGAGTTTGCTTATGCGTTGCAAAATGAGTTGTCCTGGGCCCAAATGCAAAATAAAGACGGTCAATTTGTGCAACCTAGCGAGGACAGTTTTGCAGCCGCGGCTGAGCATGCTGAATGGGCACAGACCCCGAGCATGGGGGTAATTTTGACAGATATGCCTGGTGAACACTCTTGGCCCATCACTGCGGCCTCTTTTATTTTGGTGCATCAAACCCAGGCAGACCCTGCCCAAGGGCGAGCCACACTACAATTTTTTGACTGGGCCTTTGAGCAGGGTAGCGAGATGGCGCGCGCACTGGACTATGTCCCCCTGCCAGTATCGGTAGTCACAGAAATCCGTGCGCGCTGGGCCGATCACATCCGAGATCGAGATGGACAGGCTATTTGGCCATCACACTCAAATGCTCAATAATCAATACGATGCATTGATAAGCGAGTGTAACCCCTGATTGCTCAATATAATCAGGCGGTGTAGTCTTTTTAGGTTGTGAGTCTTTCTAGTCTTTATCTACCTTAGGAGTTTTATTCATGAAAAGGTCCATCTTGGGCGGCCTCATCGCGACTCTGGCGACGGCGGTGTTTGCGGCGAGTCCAGCCTTAGCCCAACAAGAACTCAAAATGGCATACGCTCTCTCCAAAGATTCCCACTATGGCGCAGGTGCGGCGGCTTTTATCGAGTCCTTGGGGGACAGCAATGAAAACTTTGTGATCGAGGAGTTTCCCAATAGTGCCTTGGGCGGCGAGCGCGAGGTTATCGAGGGCTTGCAGCTCGGGACGGTTGATGTGGCGTTGGTGTCTACAGGCGCGACACTTAATTTTGTCCCCGAGACTGGTGTCTTTGATGTGCCCTTTTTATTCCGCGATTTAGATCACGCCCGCGGTGTGCTCGATAGTGAGATTGGTGAAGAGATGCTCGCTGAGTTTCCCAAGCACGGTTTAACCGCTCTGGCTTGGGGTGAGCAGGGTTTTAGACACCTGACCAACAGCAAGCGTGCCGTGGAAACCCCTGAGGATATCAAGGGGCTAAAAATCCGTATTACTGAAAACCCCATCCACCTCAAGGCGTTTCGCGAGCTGGGTGTCCAAGCCTCGCCCATGGCCTGGCCCGAGGTGGCGACCGCACTCCAGCAGGGGGCCATCGATGGGCAGGAAAACCCTCTGTCTGTGATTGTGTCTGCCAAGCTCTGGCAATTACAAGACCATTTATCTCTGACAGGGCACGTCTATGCGCCGGCATTGATCTTGGTATCGCCGATGGTTTATGACAGCCTCAGTGACGAGGAAAAAGAGCAATTCCAGGCTGCCGGCAAGGCCGCTGCACTGGCGATGCGTGATTATGTGGATACCGTAGAAAAGGACGGTATCGAAACCCTCAAGGAAAATGGCATGCAGGTCAACGAGGTTGATTATGCTGCCTTTGAGGCCGCTGTTGAGCCTGTCTATGCAGACTACTACAGCCAGTTTGGTGAGGAGCTCATCGAGTCCATCCGTGACGCTCAATAAACCATGTTACGTCGTTTTGATCATCATCTCTTTCAGGTGATATCGGGGCTCGCCCAACTGCTGCTCTGGGTAGCGGTTGCGGCGGGCTTTTATCAGGTATTGTCCCGATTTATATTCCAATCGCCCGCAGCTTGGTCCGAGGCCCTCACGCGCGCCGCCATTATCTGGACGGTGATGCTGGGCATCACTTTGGCATTCCGCGAGGGCGCCATGCTCGGGGTAAATGTGTTGCGCACCAAACTCGATGAATACGGCTATGGCCGTGCACTTGAGTTGATCGTCCTGCTCATTGTGGCTGCATTTTTATTATTTTTACTTTGGATTGGTATCCAAATGACTTGGCGGGTGCGCTTTCAAACGATGCCCACCTTGGGTATTTCTATTTCCTGGATCTATATATCAATTCCGATCGGAGCCGCCCTATCCCTAATCGCAGTGCTGTGTCACTGGTGCCGGGACGCTCTGGATAAACCATAAAGAGGTAGGTAAATGTCGCAGTTGATGGTATTGACCATGCTGCTTTTTTTTGGGCTCACGGTCCCAGTCGCCGTGGCCATTGGGCTAGCGAGCATGCTGGGCGTGGGCCTGGATGCGCGGATGCCCTGGGTCGTCATCGCCCAGCAGCTGTACGCCTCTTTGGATAAATATCCGCTCATGGCGGTGCCGTTTTTTATTCTCGCGGGCAATCTCATGGAGTCCGGCGGCATTTCCGATCGCATGGTTGAGTTTGCCAAAAGCGTGATTGGTGGCATCCAAGGGGGGCTGGCCTGCACCTGTGTGCTGACCTGCATGATTTTTGCCGCAGTTGCGGGTTCGAGTGTGGCCACCACCTTTGCGGTGGGCGCCATCCTGATTCCTTCGATGGTGCGCCATGGCTATCCTGCTCCATTTGCCGCCTCGCTACAAGCCTCCGCTGCTGAGCTCGGGGTCATCATACCGCCATCGGTGCCGATGATTCTGTTTGCAGTTTCTACCGATACCTCGGTCGGGGAAATCTTTATTGCCGGTATTGGCCCAGGCTTATTGATTGTTGCGGCCCTGATGCTCTATGTGTGGCTCTATGCGCGGCGAAATGGGTTGGGCAAAGACGATGGTTTAGGGCGCCTGCCGCTTTGGCAATCATTTAAACAAGCGTGGTGGGCACTGCTCATGCCCGTCATAATCTTAGGCGGTATTTACGGGGGCATTTTCACACCGACCGAGGCATCAGCGGTTGCGGTGATTTATGCCCTATTTATTGGTGTATTTGTCTATAAGCGCATTAATTTCAAAGTGCTGCGCCAGACTTTTCGTCGCTCAGTCATTGCGACGGCAGTGATTATGTTTATCATGGCCAATGCGGGGGTCTTTGGCTTTTTACTCAACCGCGCAGGCGTGCCCATGGCATTGGGCAACTGGTTGACCGAGGTTTTTTCCGGTCAATATAGTTTTTTACTTGGGGTAAATATCGCGCTCTTTGTGATCGGGATGTTTATTGAAACCTCGGCATCTATAGTGGTGTTAGCCCCCTTGCTGTTACCCGTTGCGATGCAATTTGGTATTGATCCCGTTCATTTTGGTTTGATCATGGTGGTCAATCTGGCCTTGGGTATGGTGACACCGCCATTTGGGGTAAACCTCTTTGCTGCCAGTCAGGTGGCCCAAGTCCCCATTGAGCGCATGATTCGCTCGTTATTGCCTTTTGTCGCCGTGATCTTGACCTGCTTACTGGTCATCACCTATTGGCCTGACTTATCTTTGTATTTGCGCGACCTAGTCTATCGATAAATACACCCAACTTTTCATTAGGAGGTTTACCGTGGCATTACATGACAAAGACAGTATCCGCAAAAATCTGCTGGATGATATTTACGCCTCTTCTGACCTCTCGGTGGCTTTACCTAAATACCAAATGCCCACCTCTGAACAGGATCCGCGCCATGCCTATCAGGTCGTGCATGATGAGTTGATGTTAGATGGTAACTCGCGCCAAAACCTCGCCACTTTTTGTCAAACCTGGGCTGAGGATGAGGTGCGTAAACTCATGGACGAGTGCATCGACAAAAATATGATTGACAAGGATGAGTACCCACAAACCGCTGAGCTCGAGGCACGGTGCGTGCATATGCTGGCTGATTTATGGCACTCACCCGAGGCTGCGAATGCCTTAGGTTGCTCTACAACAGGTTCCTCAGAGGCGGCGATGCTAGGTGGTTTGGCGCTTAAGTGGGCATGGCGTAAAAAGCGCCAAGCACAGGGCCTACCCACCGACAAGCCCAATCTCATCTGTGGCCCAGTACAGATCTGCTGGCATAAATTTGCCCGTTATTTTGATGTTGAGCTACGTGAAGTACCGTTGGAAGATGGGCGCTTGGGGTTGACCCCCGATGAAGTCATCAAGCGCTGTGATGAAAACACCATTGGGGTGGTGCCCACTTTAGGGGTGACCTTTACCTGTCAGTATGAGCCAGTCAAAGAGATTGCCCAAGCCTTGGATACTCTCCAACAAGACACTGGGTTAGATATTCCCATCCATGTAGATGGCGCCAGCGGCGGCTTTTTGGCCCCTTTTTGTGCCCCCGAATTAGAGTGGGATTTCCGTATTCCTCGCGTGCACTCTATCAATACCTCAGGCCACAAATTTGGTTTGGCACCATTGGGCGTGGGCTGGGTGATATGGCGCGACGCACAGTGTCTGCCCGAGGAGCTGATCTTTGATGTGAATTACCTCGGGGGCAATATGCCAACCTTTGCCCTTAATTTTTCGCGCCCTGGCGGGCAGATCGTCGCCCAGTACTATAACTTTATCCGCTTGGGCAAAGAGGGGTACACCCGCATTCAGGCTAATTGCTATGACACCGCTGAGTTTCTGGCGGCTGAAATCAACAAAATGGGCCCCTTTGAAATTCTTTTTGATGGTGATCGCAGCAAGGGCATCCCGGCGCTGTCCTGGACCATCAAAGATGAGTACAAGGACAAGGTCAATTTTAGTTTGTATGATTTTGCCGATCGGCTACGTGTACGTGGCTGGCAGGTCCCAGCTTATTCGATGCCTGCCAATCGCCAAGATCTGGTCGTGCAGCGTATTTTGGTGCGCCATGGTTTTAGCCGTGATTTGGCCAGTCTACTCATTGAGGATTTCCATCGCGCCCTCAAATACTTTGCCGAGCGTCCCGCCAATGTACCATTGACCGAGCAAAAGGCCGGTGGGTTTCACCATTAACCATGGTCCTTAGCCAGCATACCCAATAGCTGGCTAAGGCACCCCTAGCCTACTTAGACAGGACTTTGGGCGGCTGGCTCAGAGGCTACTTTTTTGAGCAGCGCCGACGCCGTACGCGCGCGCAGGGTGTCGTAGACCGGTGCATTACCCATACGGTTAGCGATCCATGAGGCCACATAGGCCGTGGCGATAATGAGCAAGGCATTGGTATAAGAACCGGTCATTTCAATCATTAAAAAGGCCCCAGTCAATGGTGCCCGTATACTCGCCCCAAAAAAACCCGCCATGGTCATGGCCAGCAGGACCCCTACCTGATCGGCAGGTGCCCAGCCCAATAGTTTCAGCCCGGCCACCAAGTTGGCACCCGCCAAGGCACCAATCAATAAAATGGGCATCAACAGGCCCCCCGCCACCCCGCTGGCATAGCTGAGCACCGAAAACAGCATTTTTACCAACAAGAGCATCAGCAACGCCGTTAGCGGTAACGCCATATACTCGAGTTGTAGTGCTGAAATCCCAAACCCCACCAAGACATTGGGGTATAAATACAGCAGCACCCCCGCAATGAAAAAGGGAATAAAGACGCGCAAATGCAGGGGCAGTAAACGCGTGCGATCCGCCCAGTAAGTCAAGGCAATCAAGAGGCGGTTATAAAACACCCCCAGCACGCCCATCACCCCCCCTATGAGCAGTATCAGCCACCATGAGGACCAATGTAATAGGTCGGTCACGGCAAAAGGGAACACCAGTGGAAAATGAAAAACGGCCTGCATGACCCAAACTGCAACAAAGCAAGCCAATAGGCAGCTAATGATCAGTGACGGGCGCAAAGGCACGCGTACCTCTTCGAAAACAAATAAAAAACCAGCAATAGGAGCCCCAAAGGCAGCGGCCAATCCCGCGGCTCCACCGGTGGCCAAAAATCGCCGTGCATGGGCCAGTGCCTGGCTGTTCCAAATACGGCCAACAGCCACCCCCAGACTGGCCCCTATCATGATACAGGGCCCCTCACGACCCAGTGATAAGCCCCCCGCTAAAGAAGTCAGTGCCCCCAAGAATTTGGTCACCAGCACCCGCCACCATTTCATTTGTAAGTCGCCGTGGATCATGATTTCCACTTGGGGGATGCCGCTGCCACCAATCAAGCGTTCGCAACGCAGGAAAAAAAATAGAAAGCAGCGCAAAAACAAATAATGCCCCAAAAATGATAATCGCCATGCCCACCCCCTGATCCAGAGGGTGACCCACAGTGCGCACAAAATACAGCGTGATATGGTCGTTTAAATAGCGAAACAACCCCACCACTACGCCCGTAAATGCGCCAATCAAGGCCGACTGCATGAGCAGTAGCCACCAACCCGGCTGATCTCCAGCGGCATTATCCTGAGTATTCATAAATACGGCATGTGTAGAAGTGCATGAAAAAAGAAAACCCCTCAGGCCGTGATGACCCAAGGGGCTGATTCAGACGGAGTAGGCGTCAGGGCTTAGTTGCGCTGATCGCGATTACGTCCTTGTCTGTTGTTGTCGCCACCTTTTTGCTCAGGCGCCTGGGGCCCTCCTTGGGCCTCGATGCCACCAATGGCCTTCATCGATAGACGCAAGCGACCCTTGTCATCGGCTTCGATTACTTTAACACGAACGTTTTGCCCAACCTTGAGCACATCGTTAATGTTATTGATGCGGTAGTTGGCAATCTCGGAGATATGCAACAAACCATCACGACCAGGCAGTACCTGTACGATGGCCCCGAAATCCAGTACGCGCAAGACAGGACCCTCGTATTCTTGGCCGAGCTCAACATCAGCGGTCAACTCGCGGATACGGTTTTCTGCCTCTTGGGCTTTTTCCAAATCCACACTGGCGATGGTGATGCTGCCGTCGTCCTCGATTTCAATCTGGGTGCCCGTTTCCTCGGTCAGCTGGCGGATGGTCGCACCACCTTTGCCAATGACATCACGGATTTTATCGGGGTTAATCTTGAGCGTCAGCATGCGTGGTGCAAACTCAGATAGCTCGGTACGCGAGCCATCAATGGCAGCCTGCATCTCGTCTAGGATATGGAAGCGCCCCTCTTTGGCCTGGGCCAGTGCCACCTGCATGATTTCCGTGGTGATGCCCTGGATTTTAATATCCATTTGCAAAGCCGTAATACCATTGCGGGTACCTGCGACCTTGAAGTCCATATCACCGAGGTGGTCTTCGTCCCCTAGAATATCGGTCAGTACAGCAAATTTACCCCCCTCTTTGATCAAGCCCATCGCGACACCCGCGACGTGATCTTTGATGGGAACACCTGCATCCATCATGGCTAAAGAGCCACCGCATACACTGGCCATTGAGGAAGAGCCGTTGGATTCGGTAATCTCTGAGACCACGCGGATTGAGTACTGGAAGTCTTCGGCGGTGGGCAGCTGGCAAATCAAGGCGCGCTTGGCCAAGTTACCGTGGCCGATTTCGCGGCGACGGGGAGCCCCCATGCGCCCGACCTCACCCGTAGAAAAGGGTGGGAAGTTGTAATGCAGCATGAAGCGATCGCGTGATTCACCCATGACGGAATCAATGATTTGCTCGTCTTGACGGGTCCCAAGGGTGGTCACCACGAGTGCCTGAGTCTCGCCACGTGTAAATAGAGCACTGCCGTGTGCGCGTGGCAAGAAGCCTAACTGAATCTCAATGGGGCGCACTGTGCGTGTATCGCGCCCGTCAATACGGGGCTCACCGTTGAGGATCTTGCTGCGCACAATGTCGGCCTCGAGATCATGGAGGATTTCTTTGACGACATTGTCATCAACAGGATTTTCCTCGGTGGCCTCGGCATTGAGTGCCTCGAAAACCTTTTCACGTACATCCTGAATAGCATGCGTACGCGCCTGCTTTTGGTGGATGCTATAGGCCGCCTGTAAATCACTCTGTGCCAGGGTTTTGATCTTGTCTACCAACGCATCTTGGACAGGCTCGGGCGTCCAGTCCCAAGCGGGCTTGCCAGCCTCGGCGACCAGCTCTTTAATGGCCTGAATCGCCGCCTGCATATGCTCGTGACCAAAAGCGATGGCGCCCAGCATGACATCCTCAGAGAGCTCTTTGGCTTCGGACTCAACCATCAGGACAGCTGCCTCGGTCCCTGCCACCACCAGATCGAGCTCGGAGTTTTCAAGCTCAGTGGTATTAAGGTTTAGGACATAGTTGCCATCCATATAGCCAACGCGAGCAGCGGCGACCGGAGCGGTAAAAGGCACCCCAGAGACAGCAACAGCGGCAGAAGCCGCGATGAGCGCAGGCACATCGGGGTCAATGTCGGGGTTGACCGACAAGGCGTGCACGACAATTTGTACCTCGTTGTTAAAGCCCTCGGGGAATAGGGGGCGCAATGGACGGTCAATCAGACGCGCGGTCAATACCTCGCGATCAGAGGGCTTGCCCTCACGCTTAAAAAAGCCGCCGGGAATACGGCCGGCAGCATAACTTTTTTCGATGTAGTCTACGGTCAGCGGGAAAAAACTCAGGCCGTGACGGGCCTCGCGCTCTGCCACTACGGTGGCCAATACGACGGTATCCTCTACTGTAACCAACACTGAGCCCGTCGCCTGTCGGGCGATCACACCGGTCTCAAGTGTCACGGTATGATCACCGTACTGAAATGACTTTGTGACTTTATTGAACATTAAATATCCTTACAATGAAAAACCGTGCACAGCGGCGAACTCTGTTCGCACTATGCACGGTTGCTAGCATTCTAACAGGGAGAACACTGTCTCGTACTATCGGCGTAAACCGAGCTTTTTGATAAGCTCGAAATAAGCCTCGGGGTTACGATTTTTGAGATAGTCGAGCAGTTTGCGACGGCGGCTAACCATACGCAGGAGACCACGACGCGAGTGGTGATCTTTTTTGTGATCCTTAAAGTGTTCACCCAATGTTTTGATGCGCGCAGTTAACAGCGCGATTTGAACCTCAGGCGAGCCTGTGTCACCTGATTGGCGCTGAAATTCTTGGACGATTTCAGCCTTTTGGAAGTTTGTTACTGTCATAAATCCCTCTAAGACATGCGACAGGGCCGAGGTGCCCTGACGTGACAAATCAATAAAACGATAAAATTGTACCTTACTTTTTAGGGCGCCGTAAAAAAACATGTAAATAAAGTTACCGCGCTAAAAAGCTCTATAATTATAACTAGATAATCTTAAAACGCGCAAAGAGTTGTGCGTTTGTCAGCCCCCCACATCTAAAACACCGGAGGCATGCGTGATTAAAGCAACATCTCAGCCCGCACAACGCCTGATTCCTCGACTGGGCCCTCTGAGTATGATGGCCGGCGCAGTGGTATTATTGGCCGGGTGCACATCAATGGCAGAGCTGCCCGAGGGCAGCACATACGCACAGGTGCAGCAGCAATACGGCCAGCCAACGGTCGCCTGCGATAATGCACCGTACACCCTGCGCGTTTGGTCGCAGCAGCCCATGGGCTATTATGCCTGGCGCGGGGTATTTGATGACCAAGACCAACTCATCGAGATACAGCAGGTGCTGAGCGATCCTATGTTTGCTCAGGTCGAGCAAGACATCGGTGACAACAGCTGGGATCTGGACAAGGTCGGCTGCAATTTTGGCCCCCCAGCTGAGCAATCTGTGGCCCCCTACATCGGGGTTCGGATGAAGGTATGGTCCTACCGCTATAAACAAAACGGGGTTTGGCCCATGATGATGAACATCTTTTTTGATGACAACGATCAGGTCCACGCCCTACAGCGCAGCATGGACCCCCGAGATAACGACGGCCAACTGTGGATGGGTCTATAAACCTATCGATTGATGCGGGCCTACTTGCGGTCGGTGTCGCTCTGATCCTCATCGCGCTTTAGCGTTTGGCGGCGTTCGCTGCGACGCTGTCGCAGTGTACGGGCCCGCTGCCAACGCCACAGCATTAATGCCCAGCCTGACAGGCCATACACCACAAAAAGGCCAAATAACACAATGGGGGGATCACTAGAGACAAATACAAACACCAACACAAATAGCAGCATCACCCAAAAGGGAACACTGCGGCCCAGTGCAAAGTTTTTGCCACTATAAAAAGGGGCATTAGAAACCATGGTGACCCCTGCGTAGATGGTCAACCCAAAGGCCACCCAAGCCAGTGCTGCCTGATTAGTGGTGATTTTATTATCCACTGCCAGCCAAACAAACCCCGCCACCAATGCAGCGGCGGCTGGGCTGGGCAGCCCCTGGAAAAAGCGCTGATCAACCACTTTGATGTTGATATTAAAACGGGCCAAACGCAAAGCAGCGCCGACCACAAAGACAAATGCGGCCAGCCAGCCCCAACGACCCAACCCCTGCAGTATCCACACATACATCACTAAAGCGGGGGCCATCCCGAATGAGATCACATCCGCCAAGGAGTCGTATTGCTCGCCAAAAGTAGACTGGGTGTTGGTGAGACGTGCCACCCGTCCATCCATGCCATCAAAAACCATGGCCAAGAAAATGGCAATGGCCGCGGTCTCGTAGCGACCATTCATGGCCTGCACAATGGCATAAAAGCCGGCAAATAAATTACCCGTCGTAAACGCATTGGGCAATAGATAAATGCCGCGGCGGCGTTTGTCTTCTAGAGATTGTTCTTGCATAGATGCCAGTTAGTTTTAAAGAGATGGTTTCATTTTACGCAATGCAGACCAGCCGAGCAAAAAAATGCCCCACTGCTTTTGCGGCGGGGCATTTTTACTGGCTGTCTAAGGGCAACGACAGTTTGGATGTTGCCTCTGACGGCTCGCGCCGATAGGAGCTATCGGTGCGAATTTAGTTTTTGCTCTTGTCAACCAGTTTGTTCTCGGCAATCCAAGGCATCATGGCACGCAGTTGCTCACCAATTTGCTCGATTTTGGACTCGGCGATAATACGACGACGCGAGGTCAAGGTGGGGGCACCTGCGGCGTGCTCGAGAATGAAGTTTTTGGCGTACTCACCGTTTTGGATCTCGGTCAAGCATTCGCGCATGGCGCGACGGGTCTCATCAGTAATGATTTTAGGCCCGGTTTCGTACTCACCAAACTCGGCGTTGTTAGAAATTGAGTAGTTCATGTTGGCAATGCCGCCCTCGTAAATGAGGTCAACAATGAGCTTGAGCTCGTGCAAGCACTCAAAATAAGCCATTTCGGGTGCATAACCAGCATCAACCAAGGTATCAAAACCGGCACGAATCAACTCAACGGCGCCACCGCAAAGAACGGCCTGCTCACCAAAGAGGTCGGTCTCGGTTTCCTCACGGAAAGTGGTCTCGATGATCCCTGCACGGCCACCGCCGTTTGCGCTGGCGTAGGACATGGCGATGTCACGGGCAGCGCCAGAGTTGTCCTGATATACCGCCACCAGATGCGGTACCCCACCCCCTTCGGTGTAGGTATTGCGTACGGTGTGACCAGGCGCCTTGGGGGCAACCATCACCACATCAATGTCCTCGCGTGGTACGACTTGACCGTAGTGCACGTTAAAGCCGTGGGCAAAGGCCAGGGCTGCGCCTTCTTTCATGTAGCCCTCGATGTGATCGCGATACACCTTGGCGATATGCTCGTCGGGCAATAAAATCATGACCACATCAGCGTCTTGGACAGCAGCAGAGATTTCTTTGACGGTCAGGCCAGCATTTTCTGCCTTGGCCCAGGACTCACCACCCTTGCGCAAGCCAACCACAACGTTGACCCCAGAATCATTGAGGTTCAGTGCGTGGGCATGACCCTGTGAGCCATAACCAATAATGGCTACGGTGCGGCTTTTAATCAGGGATAAATCACAATCTTTGTCGTAATAAACTTTCATTCAGTGCTCCAAAAAGAAAACCCTTGAAGAATCTATATTTGAATCTTGGCTTAAATGTTGATTTTAATTAGACCTTGAGTACGCGTACCCCACGGCTGATGCCGGATACCCCAGTACGGACCGTCTCGAGTATGCAGCTGTGATCTAAGGCCTTGATGAATGCCTCGATCTTTTCTTGCGTACCGGTCAGCTCAATCGTATAGGTCGTATCGGTGACATCAATGATGCGGCCGCGGAAGATATCCGTCATGCGCTTGATTTCCTCGCGCTCTTTACCTGCGGCACGCACCTTGATCAGCATGAGTTCGCGCTCGACGTGAGCCCCCTCGGTGAGGTCGACGACCTTGACCACATCAATCAGACGATTGAGGTGTTTGGTGATTTGTTCGAGTACCTGCTCGGACCCTTTGGTCACAATCGTCATCCGCGAGAGTGTCTCATCCTCGGTCGGGGCAACGGTTAATGTCTCGATGTTGTAGCCTCGGGCCGAAAACAACCCCACTACCCGCGACAATGCGCCGGGCTCGTTTTCCAATAGTATAGAGATGATATGTTTCACAGCGTATCCCCCTTGAGGTCCTCAGCACCCAGCAACATTTCAGTCAGCCCTTTACCTGCTTGCACCATAGGCCACACGTTTTCGGTGGCATCAGTGATGAAGTCCATAAAGACCAAACGATCTTTATAGGTAGTAAAGGCCTCACGCAATGCGGGCTCGACATCCTCAGGCTTGTCAATACGCATGCCAACATGGCCGTAGCTCTCGACCAATTTGACAAAGTCGGGCAATGCATCGACATAGGACTCGGAATAGCGAGAACCATAGTCAATCTCTTGCCATTGACGAACCATACCGAGATAACGGTTGTTCAGACAGATGATCTTTGGGGTCAAACGATATTGACTGCAGGTGGATAGCTCTTGGATATTCATCTGAATCGAGCCCTCACCGGTAATCACGGCAACATCTGCCCCGGGATGTGCGATTTGTACCCCCATGGCATAAGGCAAACCAACACCCATGGTTCCCAACCCACCTGAGTTGAGCCAGCGGCGCGGTTTATCAAAGGGGTAATACTGAGCCGCCCACATTTGGTGCTGCCCCACGTCAGAAGTCACATAGGCATCACCCTGGGTGACCCGCCAGAGCGCCTCGACCACGGCCTGTGGCTTGATAACGGTCTGAGATTGCTCGTAGGCCAAAGACTTAACCTCGCGCCACTCGTTGATCTGCTGCCACCAATCGGCCAGCTCGGTCGCCTCGGCACTACGGCGAGCCTGTGCAAACAGCTGGTTGAACTCAGTCAGCACCTGTTTAACAGAGCCCACAATAGGGACATCTACGGGGACACGCTTAGATATGGAAGAGGGATCAATATCAATATGAACAATCTTGCGCGGCTGCTGAGCAAAGTGGCGAGGATTACCAATCACGCGATCATCAAAACGCGCCCCCACCGAAATCAGCACATCGCAATATTGCATGGCCATATTGGCCTCAAAGGTACCGTGCATGCCGGGCATGCCCACGTACTGATCATCTGTACCGGGGAAGGCACCCAAAGCCATTAACGTCGTCGTGCAGGGAGCACCAGAGGCTTTGACCAGCTCGATGAGCTCGTCTGAGGCGTTGTCTAAGATAGCCCCACCCCCAACGTAGATCATGGGACGCTTGGCATGGGCCAACAGTTGGACCGCTTTTTTAATCTGCCCTAAATGCCCTTTGGTCACAGGCATATACGAGCGCATTTTGGGCTCGCCTCTGGGCGGCACATAGCGGCAAGTATCGACTGTAATATCCTTGGGGATATCAACCAACACCGGGCCGGGACGGCCGGTACGGGCGAGGTAGAAAGCCTTGTGAATGGTATCTGCCAGATCGCGTACATCGCGTACGAGAAAGTTGTGCTTAACACATGGGCGCGTAATCCCCACGGCATCGCACTCTTGGAAAGCATCCTCGCCTATCGCACTGGTACCTACCTGACCACTGATCACCACCATGGGGATAGAGTCCATATAGGCAGTAGTAATGCCGGTGACAGCATTGGTCAAACCGGGACCACTGGTCACCAGAGCGACGCCTACCTTGTGTGTGGAACGCGAATATGCATCGGCCGCGTGCACGGCTGCCTGCTCGTGACGGACCAAAATATGACGAAACTTGTCCTGCTTGAAAATCGAATCGTAGATATAAAGTACGGCTCCGCCGGGATAACCAAAGACGTGCTCAACGCCCTGGTCGCTCAGAGAGCGCACTACAATATCTGCGCCAGTTAATTCCATGACTATATTCCTTTCAGGTTTTTGCCTAGGCACCACGAGCGGTATCTGGACCTGAGCTTGAGCCTAGTACAACACCATGACTAGCGCTTCATGGTCCACAGGACCACACCACCTAACCACAATGTTGTATGACCGACACTCCTCGAGGTGTGGCAAACGCGTTAGAACGCATCGCTTGAACGGAATGCTCGGCAACTCGCGCTTGTGGCGCGGCCTGCAGCAACATAAAGGCGCAAACAACGGGTGGATAACCCGTGAAAAACAGCCCTATCTTCATTCGAGTACGAATGGAACATGCCCTGCACCCCGTGTTACATTAGTGCAAGACACAAAGAACTAATCATAAACGGCTTGACTTTAATGTGCAATCACCGCGCAAACGAACTCTGTTTATCCCGAGCGCGAACAGAAAAAGCCCGTAAAACGTCTCGCTTGCACAACAATGACCACGATGCGATTACTCACAAAACTCAGCCACGCGTATTACCGCTACCAGTTTTATTCTAGTTTGCGTCAAGCCACTGGGGCCTTGTTGCCCGCCGTTCTTTTTGCTGGCTACCTCCACCAATTTGCCCTTGGCGTATCCATGACAGTGGGCGCCTTTTGCCTGGCCATGATTGACCAATTTGGCGGGCGCCGCAAGGATCGCGTCAAAGAGCTCTGGGCGGCCTCCGGGTTTTGCACGCTGGTTGCGCTCATTTCGAGTTTTGCTTCGGGCTATCCAGTGCTGCTCTTTATGACGGTGGCCTTGGTGTGCTTTTCCTGTGCCATGCTCAACGTTTTTGGCCCACGTTGGGGCCTGATTGCATTATCCGGGCTGTTTGTCATGATCCTCAACGTGCGCGTTCCCACGCATGGCAGCGAGGTATTACTCAATACGCTCTATACCTTTTTGGGCACTGTTTTTTATTTGCTCTACACCCTCTTGGTACGTCGCTTTACCTATCTCAACGAAGAGCGCCGAGCCGTCTATGGTGCCTATTTAAATACCGCGACCTATATGCAGAAACGGGCAGCCCTGTATGACATGCAGACTGATCTGGACGCGGCCTACCAACATATGTTTACTGCGCGTGCGGCCATGACCGCGCAATTTCAAACGGCCTGTGATGTGCTGCTGTCTGATTTTGCTAAACGGCGCCAGCGTAACCAGTCTGAGCATGCCCAACTCGAGCTCATGCTGGTGCACGCCATCAAAATCGCCGACACCATGATTGCCACCCAGACGGACTACAAGGCGTTGCGCGCGCATCTGGGGCACAGCGCATTTATCACCCTATGCCAGCGCACCATTGCCCAGCTCGGTGACTGCATTAACACTTTGGCGGATGCCGCGGTACATAAAAACAAGCCCCTAGCAGTGACCTTGCCCACCGAAACCTTACGGGCAATGAGCGCTGAACTGAACACCTACCATGCACAGGGGCACTTTGACAACGCGCCGCATACCCGAGTGCTCATGCTGCAAATCATGCGCCGCATCCGCAAGGTCTACTTTATAGTGGCGGATATTTTACGTCTCCATGAGGCGTCCTCACCGCATACCGATCCCAAGCTGCTTGATACTGCAGACACCAGCATCCACGAGGTGGTACAAAGCTCGCCCAGCAGTGCGATATCTCCCCAAAAGCCCTTTAGCTGGAAACTCCTCATCAATAATCTCAACCTAGGCTCACCCAATTTTCGCTATGCGCTACGACTCAGCATTGCGGGGTTGCTGGGGCTATTGGTCCCCTTGGCGTTGGCCAGTATTTTTAGCGATCAATTACTGCACAGTGCCTTTACGCAGCGTAGTTATTGGATCCTTTTAACCTTGGTCTTGGTGATGAAACCGGGCTTTACCTTGACGCGTGAGCGCAATAAAAGACGCCTCATCGGCACCCTGATTGGCTGTGCCATTGCTTTTTTACTTTTTAAAATTGATCCGAGCAACACAGTGTATTTTCTGATTATGTGGTTGCTCTACACGCTGGCCCTGTGCTTTTTACCCATCAATTACCTCTATGGGGCGACCTTTGTGACAGTTTTTGTGATGATCGCCTTTTACTTTCTGCATGAATCCGGGACCTTTGTCATTGAGGAACGGCTGGTGGATACCTTGGTGGGCTGTACCCTTGCCCTGATATTGAGTTATTTTTTACCCAGCTGGGAAGCCACATCGATACAGGCCTCGGCCCAAGGTGCCATTGATGCCAATACGAGATTACTGAAAAGCACACTGCGCATGGTCGATAAAACTACTAACGAGGCGCCCGCCACACGCTACGAGGACTGGAAAAAGGCCAATATTGCCGCTGAACTGGCACTGAATAACTTTAGCGCTGCCTTTCAACGCATGATGAGCGAGCCTGCCGCACATCAATTTTATGTGGCTGAGTACAACCGCATTATGGTTCAACTATTTGTGATCTATGCACAGATCGCCAATCTAGAACCCGCACGGCTGGCCAACACCACGGTATCTACCGAGTTTACCCGCTATCTCGAGAGCGCTATCCAGCGCCTGCAAAAACAACCATCGGGCACGCTGCCCGCACTCAGCGATGATGACCTCGGCCAAGCAATGAACCTCCCGCTGCTGGAAATCGCCGCCGCTGCAGAGACCGTCAAAAACAGCCTGCTGGCCATAGACAAGCAGGCTGCAAATGGTACCCGAGCTAAGCCTCAGGCCGCCTAAAGACCAGGCGCTGCTCAGTCGATGCCTCAGCATCATAACGATAGCCCTCACCGTTGAAATCCTTGAGGCCTTCAACGGTGGTCACCCCCTCATCAATGGCATAACGCATCATCAATCCACGCGCTTTTTTGGCATAAAAACTAATGACCCGCCACTTGCCCTTGCGCTCATCTTGAAACACACACTCAACGACCGGCGCCTTGAGGGTTTTACGATCCACAGATTTAAAATACTCTACCGAAGCTAGATTAATAATCACTGACTCATCGTGGGCCTGATCGAGCTGTTCATTGAGGTATTCAGCAATCTGTGTACCCCAAAACTCATATAGATTTTTGCCCTTAGGCGTCTGCAAGCGCGTCCCCATCTCGAGGCGATAAGGCTGCATCAAATCCAAAGGCCGTAGAGCCCCATATAAACCACTCAAAATAATTAAATGTTGTTGCGCCCATTCGAGCTGCTCATCAGACAAACTGGGGGCATCTAAGCCCTCGTACACATCGCCATTAAAGGCCAACACAGCTTGGCGTGCATTATCCAACGTAAACTCGGGCACCCACTCTTGAAAACGCTGTACATTGAGTTCAGCGAGATTATCGCTGAGCTTCATCAACTGCGCGATATCATCCTGAGAATATTTTTTGAGGATGTCTACTAACTCCTCAGCCTGCGGCACAAATAACGGCTGACTTTTTAATGTCGTGCGCACCGTTGATTCATAATCGAGCTTTTTAGCAGGGGACAATAAAAACAACATGATTTCTAACCTTTAGAGAGTGGTAAGAATGAACAAGCACAATACCAACACTATAAACGACAAAATAGTGAAACTGAAAAAACTCTCTCTTTTTTCTGTTAGAATAGCCCCTTAAAACTTTGCTGGGCAGGTGGCAGAGTGGTTGAATGCGCTGGACTCGAAATCCAGTATACGTCTTTGGCGTATCGTGAGTTCGAATCTCACCCTGCCCGCCACTATAAAAAATGACCTCTTGATGCTCAAGGGGTTATTTTTTTTCTGTCGTATCCAGCCTCCCCCCATTACTGACAGTCTCCGCCCTTTACTGACAGCCTCCTCCCATTACCGCCCCATTTTCTGTCACGCGACCGCCCATAACACGATAAATCATTTGCTCTTTTCACCTTCCTACCATATAGTGAAAAGTAAGGGTGAGGGCTGTGTCTCGCCGCCCTGATGCAGCGACAACCCGATTTCGCCTATCCAGTAGGGCGCAAAGGAGGTGCACCATGCAATTCCAAACCTTTAATTGGGTGATGGATATCGATGGCAACGGCACCCTGAGTCTTTGGGAGATCTGGGAAACCATCCGCTGGGCATTTAGGATCCCGGGCAGTTTGGTGGTCGAATTTCTCGGTCAGTTTCCTGCTTTGGCAAATATGCTCAATATCTCGGCCTCTCCTGAAACCGGCTATGCCAGTCTAGACGGCCTATATGCCAAGATCATTTCCATCGGTTTCTGGTTACCCATGTTGTTTTGGGTACTTAGCTGGGGCAGCCGCACCAAGAGGGATAAAAAGCTAACCTACACCGAGCCTCTGTTACTGCCCATGCCTGATGATTATCCAACAATGAAACCGCAACACTAATCATTCTTCATTGAGTTTAAAATCAAACACCAGCGCCAAAAACAGCGCTGGTGTTTTTTATTGCGGTGACTGCAGGGGTTAAATGAGCTTATTTAGCCCTGTCCACAGGCTCGAGTACCGTTTGCCCGCCCATATAAGGCTGCAAAGCTGTAGGGATGCGGATACTGCCATCGGCCTGTTGGTAGTTTTCCAGCACGGCCACTAGGGCGCGACCCACCGCCAGCCCCGAGCCATTGAGGGTGTGGACATACTGCGGACGGCCTTTCTCGGGCCGGAAACGTGCCTGTAGGCGTCGGGCTTGGAATGCCTCGCAATTAGAAACCGAAGATATTTCACGCCAAGTTTGTTGTGAGGGCACCCAGACCTCGAGATCGTAGGTTTTGGCTGCAGAAAACCCCATGTCGCCTGTGCACAAAGTCACCACCCTATAGGGCAGCTCGAGCTTTTGCAATATGGTCTCGGCATGCCCAGCCATTTCCTCTAAAGCCTCGTAGGAATCATCCGGATGGACGATTTGCACCATCTCTACCTTGTCAAACTGGTGCTGGCGGATGATACCACGAGTATCTCGGCCCCCACTACCAGCCTCAGAGCGAAAGCAAGGCGTATGAGCGGTAAATTTCAACGGCAGACGATCGCGGGCGATAATTTCATCTCGGAACATCCCCGTGAGGGTAATTTCAGAGGTGGAAATCAAATAAAGCTCGTCGTTGCCTTCATCCTCTTCGACCTCATCCGTGTGGTGACTGCCCCCCTTGGTCACCCAGAACATATCGTCTTTAAATTTGGGCAGCTGACCGGTACCAAATAAAGAGGCGCTATTAACGATATACGGGGTATAGCACTCTTCGTAGCCGTGTTCATCTGTTTGCACCTCGAGCATAAACTGGGTCAAGGCTCGATGCAGGCGCGCCAATGGTCCGTTGAGCACCATAAAACGCGAGCCTGAGAGCTTGCGTGCCGCAGGGAAATTAAGCCCGAGCCGTTCACCCAAGCTCACGTGGTCCTGTATGTCAAAATCTAGCGCAGCAGGCAATTGCTCTTGGACAAAACCAGTACCTGGCAGCCAGCGACGCACCTCAACATTGTCCTCTTCGTCATTGCCCACAGGAACGCTCTCATTGGCGAGGTTGGGCAATTCAGAAAGCAGGGTGCGCAGAGTATCTTGGACCTGCCCTAGCTGTGTAGACAACTCGTTGAGTTGAGTCGGGATGGCCTTGGATTCGGCCAATAAATCACTGGCATCCTCGCCTTTGGATTTTTTCTGTCCGATCTCGCGGGCGATGCTGTTACGTCGGGCTTGTAGTTGCTCGGTCTCCACTTGCAGCTTTTTACGCTGTTCTTCGAGTTGCTGAAACTTTTGCTCATCAAAGGCCACACCACGTGCTTTCAAGCCCTTGACCACCGTGTCCAAATCATTTCTAAGTAAGTTGATATCTAACATATGCCCTGCTTTTTATTCAATAATCACTGCACAAATAGTAACCCGTTTAGCGCATCTGCCTCATTTTCTCTTGTGCGCGGCGTCGAGTTTGGCCAAAAACTGTAGTTTATCGCCAATCTGCTTTTCTAAACCACGATCAACGGGGCGATAAAAACGCGCCCGCAGTCCCTCTGGAAAGTAGTGTTCGCCGGCTGCATAACCATGGGGCTCGTCATGAGCATAGCGGTAGGCCTTGCCATGACCCAGCTCTTTCATCAATTGGGTCGGGGCATTGCGCAAATGCGCAGGAACAGGCGCGCTGCCGTGCTCTGCTGCAAAACGCCGCGCCTGATTATAAGCCATGTACCCAGCATTGCTTTTAGGGGCCACGGCTAAGTAAATCACTGCCTGCCCTAATGCCAGCTCGCCCTCTGGTGAGCCTAACCGCTCATACGTTTGGGCAGCATCGTTGACGATTTGCAGTGCCCGAGGATCGGCCAGGCCAATATCCTCCCAGGCCATGCGCACAATCCGACGCGATAAATAGGCCGCATCTGCTCCGCCATCTAACATCCGACTAAACCAGTACAAGGCTGCATCTGGGTCTGAACCACGAACTGATTTATGCAATGCACTGATTTGGTCGTAAAAAGCATCGCCCCCTTTATCAAATCGGCGCAAATTTTTAGATAAAGTGCTTTCTAACCAGGCCTCATCAATCACCGTACGATCTGCAGATTGCGCGGAATCAGTCAGTACCTCGATGGCATTGATCACACGGCGCGCATCCCCATCCGCCCATTGCGCCAGTTGACTGCGGGCCTCGGCGCTCATGGTAAAGGGGCTGTCCGCACGGTCCTCATTAATTAAATCAAGGGCCCGCTCGATGAGCTCTTGTAAATCCTCGGGCTGCAACGCCTCGAGCACATAGACACGTGCCCGCGATAATAACGCCGAGTTGACCTCAAAAGAGGGGTTTTCTGTGGTGGCCCCTATAAAAGTAAAGAGGCCACTTTCCACATGGGGTAAAAAGGCATCCTGCTGCGCCTTGTTAAAGCGGTGCACCTCATCCACAAAAAGGATGGTCCGGCGCCCTTGGGCCTGTGCATTTTGGGCCTGCACGATGGCATCGCGAATATCTTTGACCCCGCCCAGCACGGCCGATATGGCAATAAACTGAGCATCAAAAGCATGTGCCATCATTCGTGCCAGCGTGGTTTTACCCACCCCCGGGGGGCCCCAAAAGATCATGGAATGCGGGCGTCCAGACTCAAAGGCCACCCGCAAGGGCTTGCCAGGTCCAACCAATTGGGCCTGCCCCACCAGCTCGTCCAGAGAGCGTGGGCGCAAGCGCTCGGCTAAGGGCGCAAAATCCCGTCGTTGAGATTGAAATAGGTCTGCATCAGAGTGCGTCATTGAGGTTTTGGCGAACTACTGTAACTGTATAAAATCCACCCCTTGAGGGGCGTCAAACTCAAAGGTATCCGCGGGCAAGGTGGCATCAGGCTGTATGTCATGCAGATGAATTTCAGTACGCTGCCCAAACCCATCTGTAATCATTAATTGGCCAGGCAAGCCATCCTTGAATCCCATATCGACATGGTCAAAGCCAACCTCGCCCCCTTTCCCCTCTTTGGGGCTGGCGCGCAACCAAACCAAATCCGCATTGGCAGATTCATGCAATGCCGCGGCGTCTTGGTCCTGCAAGTCAAAGGCATCATCCACGCGCCGTGAGCCAAATAAAATGGCCGCAGGTGAGCTACCCACCGTATCCTCGATGCCGCGTTCGGTCGCTTGACTCAGATCGGGATCATATTGAATGAGGCGCTGCCCGTCTGCGAGGACCAGCTGCTCATAGGGCTGCTCAACCTCCCATCTAAATTGGCCTTTCTCGCGATTAAAGGCAAAAAAACCTTCTTGTTTGGGCTGAGCCTGCCCATCAGGAGATACCGTTTGTTGGGTAAAGCGGCCCTGGGCCTTTTGCACCCCTTTGACAAAATGTCGCAGTTGTATGCTGGCTGGGTCTTGGGGATCGGCTTGTCCTTGGGCAGCACTGGGCGCAACGAACAACGCACACTGAAAGAGCGCAAGGGTACTGACTGCAAGTAGTCTTTTTACTAATCTCACGGCAACTCCTTTTTACTCGGGCTGGGCATTATCACGGGGCACCAAAATCTCTCGGGTGCCGTTAGAGCGCATGGGCGATACGATGCCAGCCTGCTCCATTTCCTCGATAATACGGGCAGCGCGGTTATAGCCTACCCGTAAATGGCGCTGCACCCCTGAGGTCGAGGCGCGACCGCTTTCGAGTACAAAAGCCACAGCCTGATCATACAGGGGGTCAGACTCTGCATCAGCAAAGCCTGTGATGGGGTTCACTCCATCGCCTGTTTCACCGGGCACGCCGCCCTCAAGGATGCCCTCCACATATTCAGGCTCGCCCTGCTCTTTGAGAAACTCAACCACGCGATGGACCTCGTCATCATCCACAAAGGCGCCATGCACGCGGATAGGTACGGATGTCCCCGGCGGTAAAAAGAGCATATCCCCCTGCCCCAGCAAGGTCTCAGCACCTGCCTGATCCAAGATGGTCCGCGAATCGACGCGCGATGACACTTGAAAGGAAATCCGCGTAGGAATGTTGGCCTTAATTAATCCGGTGATCACATCCACACTGGGGCGCTGGGTGGCCAAGACTAAGTGGATACCTGCCGCGCGGGCCTTTTGGGCCAAGCGAGCGATCAGCTCTTCGATCTTTTTACCCGCCACCATCATTAAATCAGCCAGCTCATCGATCACCACCACAATGAAAGGTAGCTCAGAGAGCGGCTCAGGCTCATCAGGGGTCAGAGAAAAAGGATTGGGGATGGGCTCATCCTTTTTGTTGGCCTCTTTGATCTTATCGTTGTAGCCGGCGAGGTTACGAACGCCAAGCTTACTCATGAGGCGATAGCGGCGTTCCATTTCATTGACACACCAATTCAACGCATTGGCCGCTTGGGTCATATCGGTCACCACGGGTGCCAATAAATGAGGAATCCCCTCGTAGACGCTCATCTCGAGCATCTTGGGGTCAATGAGGATCAACCGCACCTCGTCTGCCTTGGCCCCATATAGTAGGGACAGTAGCATCGCGTTGATGGCCACAGATTTACCCGAACCCGTGGTCCCCGCCACTAATAAGTGCGGCATCTTGGCCAAATCGGTCACTACGGCCTTACCAGCGATGCCCTTGCCCAACACCAACGTCAATTTAGATTTGCTTTCCTCGTAGGCCTTGTCCCCGATGATTTCTTGGATGCGCACCATTTGTCGTTTGGGGTTAGGGAGCTCAAGACCCATCAGGTTTTTGCCTGGGATGGTCTCAACCACACGAATATTGACCAAACTGAGCGAGCGGGCTAAGTCTTTGGCCAAATTGACAATTTGACTGCCTTTGACGCCCGTGGCGGGCTCAATTTCATAGCGTGTAATCACGGGCCCCGAACGGGCGGTTTCCACGGTCACCTTGACTCCAAAATCCGCCAGACGTTTTTCAATCAACCGTGCCGTGTATTCGAGTGTATCGGCACTGACCACATCCGTCAGCGCATCAGGGGCGTCTAATAAATCTAAAGGCGGTAGGCCGGCTTGTTGGGGGACCCGTGATTTGCGACCGGAATGAATAGCAGGGGCCGCCTCGAGCGTCGATACCTCGATGGGCTTGGCTGGCTCAGAGGGGGCCTGCGCCTGGGTGCGCGCCGTGTTCGCGTGGACCGCGTCGCCACTCGCCGCGCTATCGGTGCGGCGCGCGGACTCCTCTTGGGGGCGGCTGGCCAGCGCAGTGGCCGCGCTCGCTGCCCCTGCAGCGGCGGCGGTCTGCTGAACCGGCGCCAACCTGGGCTCGCGTCGTTGCGAGTCACTGGCAGCGGTGTCTACTGCCCCTGATAAAGAAGGCTCGCTACGGCCTGGCTCGGTTTGCTCGGTTTGCCCTGCATGGGCAGAGGAACGGCGCTTGAACCAGTCACGCAAGGACTTTTTACCCTTGGACGCCGGCTGATCTGACGAGGCTGCGTCAGACGCCGACGCCTTGGGTTGAGCAGCCGCCTTTTCCTTGGCAGGCCTCTCTTTGGCGGGGGGTGTTTTAGTGGCTTTCTCAGGGACAGGCTTGGCAGCATGAGCCGCGACGCGCTCGGACCACCAATGCTGTGCGCCTAAATAAATACGCTCTAAATAAAAGCCCAGTTTTTCTGCAGTGTTGAGCCAAGAAAAACCAAAAAACAGGCTGGCCCCAATGGCCGCCCCAGCAATCAATAAAAGCGCCCCGCCTTGGGAACCAAGATGGGTCACTAATAGTCTAAGAATCAGTTGGCCTAATTGTCCTCCGGGTCCTGCAGGCAATAAACTACTGCTGGCTGACCGCTGCATGGCCTCTAAGCCCATGCAGCAAATCAGCAATAGCACAAATCCTGCGGCTACCTCCCACTTTACACGGGGGAGTTCCTCGGCAGTTTTAGTCTGAGGTAATACAATGTGTGTGAGGCGATGAAACCCGGCCACCACTCGGGTGAGCAACAAGATCACCCATAACCAGGCACTGTAGCCAAAAAAGAAATACAGAAAGCTGGACACATTGGCACCAAAGGTGCCCCCCTTGTTCTTGATCGACCCGGCATGTAAAGATTGTGTCCAGGAGGGATCGGCAGGGTCCCAGGTGCTCAGCACCAAACCCAGCCAAGCGGCCAGCACGACAAACAGTAGCCAACGCGCCTCACGTACTAACGATGAGACACGCAGCTGCAATGGCGATGGGCCGTTACGAACGTTTTTTGAAGAGCGATTTGATGTTGCAGGTATTCTAGCCATAGACACATTATAATTGGCTGATGCTATTTTTTTGGAAAGTTAAAAGATGTCTGATACAAAACACGCAAAAGTACTCATTTTAGGTTCTGGACCTGCGGGATATACCGCAGCCATTTATGCCGCACGCGCTAATCTTAACCCTGTTTTGGTGACAGGACTAGAACAGGGCGGTCAGCTCATGACCACAACTGATGTAGAAAACTGGCCAGCCGATGCTGATGGTGTCCAGGGCCCCGATCTCATGGAGCGTTTCAAGGCCCACGCCGAGCGCTTTGAGGCCGAGCTTATCTTTGACCACATCAGCTCAGTCGATCTCAACCAACGCCCCTTTACCCTGACCGGGGATAACGGCACCACCTATACATGTGACTCACTCATTATCAGTACAGGGGCCACTGCCAAATACTTGGGCCTACCCTCTGAACAAGAGTTTTTAGGCCGTGGCGTCTCGGCATGCGCCACCTGCGATGGGTTCTTTTATAAAAACCAAGACGTTATTGTAGTCGGCGGCGGCAATACTGCAGTCGAAGAAGCTTTATTTTTAGCAAACATTTGTAAGACCGTGTATATGGTCCACCGACGCGATGAATTCCGTTCTGAGCCCATTCTAACCGATAGGCTGATGGACCGCGTGAAAAACGGTAATATCAAGCTCAAGCTTTTTTATGAGCTCGACGAAGTCCTGGGCGACCAAACTGGGGTCACCGGTGTGCGTTTACGCAACAATCAGACCAATGAAACTGAAGAGCTCGAGGTCAGTGGGGCATTTATTGCCATTGGTCACCAGCCTAACACCGAGCTCTTTGCTGGCCAGCTGACCATGAAAGATGGTTATATCATCACCAAGAGCGGTCTCGAGGGCATGGCGACGATGACCTCTATCCCCGGCGTCTTCGCTGCGGGTGACGTCCAAGATAACGTGTATCGTCAGGCCATTACAAGTGCGGGCACAGGGTGCATGGCAGCACTGGATGCGCAGCGCTGGTTGGAAAATGAAGGTAAAGCCTAAGCACCACGCTCAACTCCATGCGCTACGGCGCCGGCTTCGCCAACGAGCGACCGGCGCCGAGCCTTTGGCTGGGCAAAAGCAAAGCACGTCCACACCCGCCTCTCGTACCCAAACAACAAAAACGGTGACCCAATCGCCCCACCCTAAAACAAAGGTGAGAAAAAAACTCAGCACAGGCTTCGATCGAACAAATAGCGCGCTGTCGGCCAGTGATCGATCTCTTTTCCAAGAGGCCATGCGTAGCGTACAACCCCTACGCACATCGGCACGGCATATACCCACTCCCGATACCGTTGCGCCTGCCGCCACCCCTCAACAATTAGAAGAGCGCCGATTGCGGGCGGAATCACACCATCATGAGCTTTTTAATGCACAGCTCTCGGATCACTATGATGCGTATTCCGGTACAGAGCACATCCAAGAGTACCTCAACCCCATTTGCGGCACTGATGTATTACGCAACTTGCGCCGCGGTCAGTGGCCCTTAGAGGCCAGCATTGATTTACACGGGGCCACGCTCGATCGTGCACGCGAGCGTTTACAAAGCTTTTTACAACATTGTTTTGCCGAAGAACACCGCTGCATCCGTATTGTGCACGGCAAGGGGTATGGTTCTGCCAATAAAGAGCCGGTACTGCTCTATCAAATCCGCCGTTGGCTCACACAGCTACCCCAAGTTTTGGCCTTTTGTGATTGTGCCCCCAACGAAGGGGGCCAAGGGGCGGTCAAGGTCCTATTACGCAAATCACGCTAACCATTTTACAAGGCGTTTTACACCCATGAGCTGGTTCTATCTAGGCATTGCTATTTTTGCCGAAATTATCGCCACCAGCGCCCTCAAAAGCGCAGCCGGTTTTACTCGTTTATGGCCCTCATTAATCACGGCTAGCGGTTATGCAGTGGCTTTTTTCTTTTTGTCACTATCATTACGCACCATCCCCGTGGGTATCGCCTATGCGGTCTGGTCGGGCGTAGGGATTGTGGCCATCGCGCTGATCGGTTTGTGGTTGTTTCAACAACAACTGGATGCGGCAGCCTATATTGGTATCGGCCTTATCATAGCAGGGGTCATCGTGCTCAATGTATTTTCCAAGGCGGGACATTGACCAATGCCCATGGTGCGCCAGCAGGCTATTGTTCACAGCTAAGATGTAGGGGTAAAGTGTACGGGTAAAGCCTGTACAAGCCTTAGCGAAAATAACAAGGGCCAGTGCTTTCACACTGGCCCTTGTGTTTTTAGTTCTTGTTATGGTTGCTGCTTTAATTGCCTTTTAAGGCTTTTCATATGCGCACTATGTGGTGCGCTGTCGTCTCCTCACCTGCATGATTCCAATTGTGCACGATTTTTTACTTTTACACACCTAGGGATAGCACTTATATAGCGATGAGCTCTTTGGTCATTACTTTTGCAAATACATCTCAGCCATCCACTGCGCAAAGCTCATCAAGGCAGCGTCTTGGTTAGGCTGAGTGATGAGCTGTACCCCAACCGGAAGGTTGTCAACCGCTAGCAGGGGAATATTGACAGCCGGCGCACGCAAAATTGTACTGATACTGCTAAAAGTGACATCCCCCGTGGGATAAGGTCCGTTGAGTGCCTGCTGGGCATTAGGCGCTGGACCATTAGCCGAGAGGGTGATCAACCCATCGGCCACACTCGCCACGGCTCGGTGTGCTTGGTCAAGAATATCGCGTTTCAGCAGCGCCAAACGGTGTTCGTCCAAACTGATGGCCTGTGCCTGTGCTAACAATTCGCGCAACTTGGGGCCTAGGCCATCCGCATGCTTGGCCAGCATATTTTCCAGTCGAGCGCGCTGTTCCCAGGCACAAATGGCCACCGATAAGGTGGCGGATTCTTGTAATAAAGCTTCGAGATAATTAACCAAAGGGTTACTGCCCGCCTCGACGATTTCAACGCCAGCGGCACTTAGCCGTGAAAGCAGATCATCAAAAGCGTTTAAGCTGTCCTTGTCCACATGCTCCCAAGCGGCCCCTTGCACCACAGCCAAACGCCGCGGGGGTCGCGCATACAGGCTATGGTCATTGCCATACAGTCCAAAACACCCCGGGTCCCCGCCCTCGCGCTGACTGATGGCCTGCGCCACCAACCAAGCATCTCGGGCACATCCTGCATGCACCCCCAGATGGGATTGGCTGTACACCAACGCCTCGCCCCTGGTCAATGCCCCATAAGTGGGCTTAAATCCCCACACGCCACAAAAACCTGAGGGCCGCAAAATAGAACCAATCACCTGAGTCCCCAACGCTGCAGGGACCATATTAGCGGCCACCGCTGCTGCCGAACCACTCGAGGAGCCCCCAGGGGTGCGGGTCGGATCATAGGGGTTGGTCGTGGGTCCGGGATCTAAAAAAGCCAGCTCCGTGGTCACGGTCTTGCCCAAGATGATAGCGCCGGCTGCGCGCAATGCCTGCACTGAAGCCGCATCATTCCCCGTGTGATTGCCTTTGAAAATAGGGCTGCCATGTTCGGTAGGCATATCGCGGGTTTCAATCACATCTTTAACACCTATAGGCATCCCATCAATGGCAGATAACGGACGGCCCTGCTGATAACGTTGCGTGGACTCACGCGCAGCGGCACGCGCCCCCTCGATATCCAGCACCACCCAAGCCCGCACCTCATCTTCACGTGCTTGGATATGACTCAAGCACTGCTCTAAAAAATCAGTTGGCGTGCTTTGCTGCTGCAAAAAACGCTCGCGCTCGGTATGAAAGACCAATGGGGCAAAGCTTTTGGGGTCATAGGTCATGGACATCCTCCTCTCATTGTTTGTTTTATATTTGCTCAGACAGTCTCCCTACTTTAACCGCTAAAGGGTAAAAAACGTTAAACTACTTCTCAATATTGAAAATAATGAGCAGTAGGCACCCCCTTAGTGATGATGCATCGGTGTGCACTGGGTACATACGCCCAAAAGAAAAGGAGTCCTTATGAAACCTAAATTATTAGTCATCCGCACATTGGGTCTAAACTTTATGCAACAACTCGAAGAGCATTTTGAATTGATTCGTTATGACGAAAGCGACGCACCCGGCAAGCTAATTGCACGCCACGGGGAAAGCATTATGGCCGTCATCACCCACAGCGGCATCGGTTTCAAAAACGAGTGGTTTGTTCATCTGCCTAATCTGCGCCTGATTGCTAACACCGGGGTAGGACTGGACGCCATTGACTTAGAGGCCTGTGCTGCCCATGAGGTGCAGGTCACCAATACACCCGAGGTGCTCGATGATGATGTCGCTGATTTAGCCATTGGGCTTTTAATCAGTGCCTTTAGAAACATTCATGGCGGTCACGACTTTGTAAAGAAAGGCCGCTGGACTCAAGGGCGCGCCCCTTTGACACGGTCATTAAAAAACAAGACCTTGGGTATTGTAGGATTGGGCCGTATCGGCTCAGCCATCGCGCAACGCGCCGAGGCCTTTGGGATGAACATCCTCTACCACAACCGTACGAGAAAGGCCGATAGCCCCTATCGCTACGTTGACAACGTGCGCGATCTCAGCGCACAAAGCGATGCCCTCATGCTCGCCTGCCCGGGGGGTCCCGAGACCGCCAACCTCGTTGACAGAGCAGTGCTGGATGCCTTGGGGCCCAATGGTTGGGTCGTCAATATTGCACGCGGCTCGGTGATCGATGAAGATGCCCTTTTCTATGCCCTAAATAACAACCACATTGCGGGGGCAGCACTGGATGTCTTTCATAATGAGCCCAACATCGATGAGCGCTTTTTGACCAACCCAAAAGTGCTCTTATCCCCGCATAATGCCAGCGCAACCTACGAGACCCGTTATGCCATGGAGGCATTGGTCGCTGAAAACCTATTAAATTTTGCCACTGGCCAGCCCCTGCGGACCCCAGTTTTGGCTGATTGATGGTTATCGCGAGATTAGCTTTCTTTTTGCATGCCCTCAGATGCAGGTGCTTTAATCAGCAGCTCGCACGCCCAGGACGCTGACCGCCCTGGGCAATGAGCGTTAGGAAATCAGATTTTAATTAACCACGCCCAATATAAGGCATTTTGGTCGCCATAATAGTCATGAACTGTACGTTGACGGTCAATGGTTGCTCGGCCATGTAGACGACGGCTTGGGCTACCTCGGCGACATCCATGGTTGGCTCTGGGCGGATTTGGCCATCAGGTTGTAGACGGCCACTGGCACTGTCTTTGGTGATTTGTGTGGCGGCATTGCCAACATCAATCTGCGAGCAGACAATATCGTAAGGCCGTCCATCTAAAGACAGGCTTTTGGTGAGTCCCGAGATAGCGTGTTTGGTCGTGGTATAGCCCACTGAATGAGGGCGCGGTGCGTAAGCCGAAATAGAGCCGTTATTAATGATGCGACCGCCCTGGGGTTGCTGCTCTTTCATGAGCTTAAAGGCCTCGCGCGCGCAGTAAAATGAGCCATTGAGGTTGATATTGACGATTTGCTGCCAGTCTTCGATGGCCAAGGCATCGATATCTACCTCGGCATGGCCAATCCCCGCGTTATTAAATAGCAGGTCTAGGCGGCCGTATTCTTCTTTAATAAAATCAAACAGGTTTTTTACCTGTATGGGCTGGCTCACATCGCAGCGATGGACGACGCACATCCCGGCTGGGCTGAGTTCTTGTGTTTCTACTAATGAGGCCTGAGTACGTCCAGTCAATACCACCGTATATCCAGCGTCGGCCAAGGCAAGTGCGGTGGCACGCCCGATGCCCGAGCCCGCCCCCGTCACCAATGCAATTTTTTTAGTCATCATGCCCCCTTGTTATAAAAAGAGATGTCCCCGAGCACATGTCCATTGGTAGGCGTTGTTGTGCGTTGGGGTTTCAGTTAATATCAATTTTTTTGGCTTTCCGATTGTACCCCAAACAGTTTGCGGCCTTTATTCCTTTCCCCAAAAACCAATACAACTTATGAACGCATCCCCACCTCCCAAACGCTGGCAGCAGTGGTTTAAAGCTTTTTGGAGTCTGTTTGTCCTGACTGCGTTTGGACTCTTGATTGCCCGCGGGCTGCTGTTTTTTACCTATCGCCCTTCTACCCTCCTCATTGATGTACAAGAATCAGGGGCCGTCCTCTGGTTAGGGTTGCGCTTTGACCTCAAGCACCTCAGTGTGTTGATGGGGCCATGGCTGCTCATTAGCTTGTTATTTTACCGTGCAAGCCCGCGTTATTGGCAGATGTTTAGGCGCGTGTTTTGGATTTATAGCGCGGTGTTTTTGCTGCTGGTCAATTTACTGAGCATTATTAACCATTATTATTTCGCTTTTTATCAAGGCCCTATTAACAGTTTGTTTTTTGGGCTACGTGAGGATGATACGCAGGCCATATTAGCAACCGTGTGGTCAGATTTCCCGGTGGCCTCGTTATTGTTTTTGTTGTTTGGATGGACAGCGATACAAATATTCATCGCACGCAAAATAGAAGCGCGCCCCGTAAAATCCATGCGCCCTTGGGCTTTTTACCTCACGGCCAGCCTGAGCGTCATTTTATTGGTGGGCCTGGGGCGGGGCAGCTTAGGGACTTTTCCTCTACGCACGCAACATATTAATGTGTCCAAGGACAGCTTTTTAAATCAATTGGTCCCCAGTGGGGCTCATGCGCTGTATTTGGCCCATAAAGAGCGCCGCCAAGACAGCATTGGCGAGGACCCCATGATTATGTTGCGCGCGGCAGGCTTTGAACGCTGGCAAACGGCCGCTCTGGAATGCGGATTGGACACCAACGCCGGTCAGCCCACGGATGGCATTTTATTTACTGCCCTGCCCGAGCATCCCGCAGTAGAGCAGCAGCCGCCTCAGGTGGTTTTTGCCTTGATGGAAAGTTGGGGCAGCCATTTGTTGGCCTATGATGAACCCGAGCGCACTGATTTATTGGGCCGCCTACGCCCTTGGTTAAATGAAAAGGGTGCCCATTTTTCACATGGTTTAGCCAGTCAAAATGGGACCTACTCGAGTCTGGAAGCTTTGCTCTTAGATACCCCACTCTCTCCATTGATGCAAAGCAACCATGGCTACAAGGCATACAATACCAGTCGTATTTTGCCGTATAAAAAACAAGGCTATAAAACAATATTTCTCACCGCGGGGCCGCGTGCTTGGCGTCAGCTCGATCCTAGCCTGTTACGTCAGGGCTTTGACGAAATTCATGATGCTGTCTCGATCAAAGAAAAATACCCCGAGGCAGAAACCCATACTTGGGGGGTGGATGATGAATGGATGTTTCGCTATGCCCAAGAGTTACTTGAAGAAGCTCATGCCAATGATGAGAAAATAGTCCTGTTTACCCTGTCGGTGACCAACCATCCCCCCCATCGAGTGCCGAGTACTTATCAACCCGCCCCCCTCGATATAGCAACCATCCAGCAGGATGCCGTCAGTGACAAGAAGTCCACTCAGGCAGTGTTACAAACCTATCAATATGCTAATGATGCCTTAGGCGGTTTTTTAGATGGGTTAGAGGCCTCTGGTTTATTGGCGAAAACCGTTATTGCTGCCACTGGGGATCATCCTAATCGTGCGGTATTTAATTATTCGGACAGCAGTCAATTACATTTGCGCCATGGGGTGCCCATCTGGTTTTATATCCCTGAGGCTTACCGTCAGGCAAAGGCTGATGAAATTTCCCTAGAACAATGGGCCAGTCACCAGGATATTTTCCCCACCCTTTGGGCACATAGTCTATCGGCCGCTATCGTCCCCAATAGTGCCGGACGCAATCTGTTTGAGCCGCTAAGCGATACTGCCCCCATGGCGTTAACCTACAATGAATACCTCGGTCAGCAATCACTGCATAGCCGCGGACTGAGCATCAGCGAGGCTGGGGCCGTCACGAACCCCTTGCAGCCTAATTTCTTACAATGGCAGCAGGGTCAACTACGCCCCACAGACACCCCCAGTCCGGCCTTATTAGAGCAAGCACAGCGTACCAAAGCTTGTGTTGCGCTCAATGATTGGCGGATTCGCAGCCAAGCATTGCGCTAGGCATAGGCAAAAAAACAGCCAGCCCGCCTGAGGCGGACTGGCTGTGACTCGCTCGCTGCTATCGGCAACGCCGTGCCGTAGCGGCTATTTGATCGTCTATGATTACATATTCTCAATCATGACGTCACCAAAGCCCGAGCAGGAGACCTGATGTGCGCCCTCCATGAGGCGTGCAAAGTCATAGGTCACGCGCTTGGACAAAATGGCTTTTTCCATGCTGCTGATGATGAGGTCTGCGGCCTCGACCCAGCCCATGTGACGCAGCATCATTTCGGCGGACAAAATCAATGAACCTGGGTTGACGTAATCCTTGCCTGCGTATTTGGGTGCGGTGCCGTGCGTGGCCTCAAACATACCCACTGCGTCAGACAGGTTGGCACCAGGAGCAATACCGATCCCACCAACCTGAGCGGCCAATGCGTCAGAAATATAGTCACCGTTGAGGTTGAGTGTCGCAATCACATCGTACTCGGCGGGACGCAATAAGATCTGCTGCAAGAAAGCGTCTGCGATGGAATCCTTGATCACGATTTCGCGGCCAGTCTTGGGGTTTTTAAATTTGCACCATGGGCCGCCGTCAATGAGCTCAGCGCCAAATTCCTCTCTGGCCAGCTCGTAGCCCCAGTCGCGGAAAGCACCCTCGGTGAACTTCATGATGTTGCCCTTGTGTACCAAAGTGACCGAAGAGCGGTCATTGTCGATGGCATACTGGATGGCTTTGCGCACGAGGCGTTTGGTCCCCTCGCTAGAGACGGGCTTGACACCAATCCCAGAGGTCTCGGGGAAGCGGATTTTGTCGACATTGAGCTCATTGCGCAAAAAGTCGATCAGTTTGATGGCCTCGGGGCTCTGGGCCTCGAACTCAACCCCTGCGTAGATGTCCTCGGAGTTTTCGCGGAAGATGGCCATGTCGATCTTCTCGGGCTCACGAACAGGTGAAGGGGTACCGCTGAAGTAGCGTACCGGGCGCAAGCACACATATAGGTCTAGCTGCTGACGCAGGGCAACGTTGAGTGAACGGATGCCACCACCCACGGGTGTGGTCAGAGGACCTTTGATGGACACCACATAGTCCTGGACTGCCTCGAGAGTTTCCTCGGGAAGCCATACATCGGGACCGTATACTTTAAGGGATTTTTCCCCGGCGTAGACCTCCATCCAATTGATCTTGCGCTTGCCGCCGTATGCTTTTTCTACTGCAGCGTCAACGACCTTTTGCATTACAGGTGTAATATCGACACCAATGCCGTCACCCTCGATAAAGGGGATAATAGGATTATCGGGGACATTGAGAGAATCATCGGCGTTGACCGTAATCTTTTGGCCCTCGGCAGGGACCTTAATATGCTGGTAAGACATGAACGCTCCAAAAGTGCTGCGAAAATGAATACGAAAATAAAGCACGGCTGGTTAAGCCTGCTTTTATGTCTGAAGTCTTGTATAAGAGTGTAGCCAAAAACCCGTGAAACGGAAAGAGAAAATAACAAACTCGGCCTATTTTAGCCCATTATGCGCTTGTTTTAGCAGACTTTCAGACCAATTACCCCTATAAATCAGGCATAATTAAATGATCCCATCCCCCAACATTATAGTTTCGGGCTGGTCCCATTCATTGACTTGTGTCATGATTCTTTGGATCCTTTAAAGTATGTTTAATCCCTCACGTGAACAAGTCCGACAATTTTTCATCGAGACTTGGAAAAAACATCGCGACCAGCAGGTATTGACACCCATGGAGCAAATGGCCGCTGAAATTATCTCGTGGCACCCTGAGTACCACGAGTTACTTTCACAGCCCGATGCCATTGAACACGATTTCTCTGTTGAAAAGGGGCAAACCAACCCTTTTCTGCATATGTCGATGCACTTGGCCATCCAAGAACAGCTCTCTGTCAATCAGCCGCCGGGGATCCGGCAGGCCTATCAAAAGCTGCTCAAACGCAGTGATCCTCACGAGGCTCAGCATCGCATCATGGAGGCGCTGGGCGAGGTCGTCTGGGAGGCCCAACGACTGGGCAAACCCTTAGATAATGAGCGTTATCTAGCGCTCATTTATAAACATACATCGTGAGCTTTTTGGCCCCTCACTGAGGGCGCTACTGGTTTTTTGTTGCTATTTTTAATTGGTTTCTTTTTAAATTTATGTCTGTCAATTCCACGCATTCTACTGCTGCCCCTTCTTTTACTGGGACAGAGCGTTATGTGGCTACTGATGAGTTACGTATGGCGGTTAACGCCGCTCTGACCTTACAACGTCCATTGCTGATCAAAGGCGAGCCCGGTACGGGCAAGACCCTACTGGCCCAAGAGGTCGCCGCGGCCTTGCAGCGCCCCCTCTTGCAATGGCATATCAAATCCACTACTGAGGCCCGCCAAGGTCTTTATGAGTATGATGCGGTTTCTCGCTTGCGCGACTCACAGCTGGGCGAGGACCGCGTGCACGATATCAGCAATTACATTGTTAAAGGCGTACTGTGGGAGGCTTTTGAATCACCCGAGCCCTCTGTGGTGTTGATCGATGAAATTGATAAGGCTGATATTGAGTTTCCAAATGACTTGCTCCAAGAACTGGACAAGATGGAGTTCAATGTCTACGAGACACAGCAAACCATCACTGCCCAACACCGACCGCTGATTATCATCACCTCAAATAATGAAAAAGAGCTGCCGGATGCCTTTTTGCGTCGCTGCTTTTTCCATTACATCGATTTCCCCGAGCCCGAGACCATGAAGGAAATCGTGCATGTGCACTTTCCCGATATCAAGAGCGATGTGCTTGAGGCCGCACTCAAGACTTTTTATGCCCTGCGTGACACCCCCGGGCTCAAGAAAAAACCCTCTACCTCAGAGTTTTTAGATTGGTTGCAGCTACTCCTCAGCGGACAAGCCGCTGCCCAAGACATCGAGGCAGTCAAGGGCGAGCTCCCTCAAATGGTGGGCGCCCTCATTAAAAACGAGCAAGACCTCAGTCTGCTCCAACGTCTAGCGAACTACGGTCAAGCCAGATTTGGTCGCTAAGCAGTATGTTTATTGACTTCTTTTATCACCTGCGTGCACACCAACTCAATGTCTCTATCCAAGAGTTCTTAACCCTCTTAGAGACCTTACGTAGCAATGCCACGCCATTGTCTATCAATGAGTTTTACTTGTGTGCGCGCATGTGTTTAATCAAGGACGAAAGTCTTTACGATCGCTTTGATCGCGCCTTTGGCAGCTACTATGATGCCATCGAAGCACAGCTGCCGGAAACCAAGGAAATCCCGCTGGAATGGTTAATCAAGGATTTTGAGCGCCAGCTCAGCGATGAGGAAAAGGCAGCCATTGAAAAACATGGCTGGGAAAAACTCATGGAGCTCTTTAAAGAGCGTTTGGCCGAGCAGACCGAACGACACGCGGGGGGAAACCGCTGGATTGGCACGGGGGGCAGCTCTCCTTTTGGGCACGGAGGCTACCATCCAGAGGGCATTCGTATCGGCGGCCCTTCCGCAGGACACCGCACTGCCGTCAAGGTCTGGGAAGAGCGTCAATACCGCGACTATGATGATCACGAGGCCTTGGGCTCGCGTAATTTTAAAATCGCGCTCCGTCATTTGCGGCGTTTTGTACGTGAGGGTGCCGCCACTGAATTTGATATGCAGGGCACTATTCGCCAAACGGCCCAAAAAGGCGGGCTGCTGGACATTCAAATGCGCCCCGAACGTCGCAATACGATCAAGGTGCTGATGCTATTGGATGTGGGCGGCAGCATGGATGATCATATCCTCATCGTCGAGGAGCTTTTTGCAGCCGCGCGCACCGAGTTTAAGCACTTAGAGGTGCTGTATTTTCATAATTGCCCTTATGAATTTTTGTGGACACAGAACCACCGCCGCGGCGACAATCGTATCAGCACGTGGGAAGTCCTGCGCACTTATAATGAAGACTGGCGCCTAATTATCGTTGGGGATGCCACCATGAGCCCTTATGAAATTGCGGTGCCGGGCGGTTCAGTAGAGCATTACAACGAGGAAACTGGGGCGGTGTGGTTAGAGCGTATTTTGCAACAATGGCCCAAGGCTGTATGGCTCAACCCGCAGCCAGAGAACCAATGGCGCTTTCACCAGTCTCTGCAGATGATTCGTCAAATCACCGAAGACCGAATGTATGGGGTGCATGTCAGCGGTATCGAGTCTGCCATGCGCTATTTGGCTAAGTAATTAACGAGGTAATGAGGTAATACTGCCATGAGATCGAGCTTGCGTTTTTATTTGTCTTTCGCGTGGATGCTATGTATGGCCCTGGGTTTGGGCTGGTGGACACAGGCTCAGGCAGCGACCGATGAGCCTCACCTCAATGCGGTGGCCAATGTCGAAGGGGTCAGTGAGTATCGCCTAGACAATGGGCTACGGGTGATTTTAGCCCCCGATGAATCGCGTTCTAATACCACGGTCAATATGACGTATCTGGTAGGTGCGCGCCACGAGAACTACGGTCAGACGGGAATGGCCCACCTGCTAGAGCATATGCTCTTTCGAGGCACCCCCGATATGCCCAACGCCTTGGCCGAGTTTTCCAAGCGTGGCCTCGCTGCCAACGGCACCACCTCATCTGATCGCACCAACTATTTCGCCACTTTTGCAGCGGACGAGGAAACCTTACAGTGGTATCTGGACTGGCAGGCTGACGTCATGACCAATGCCACCATCTCTCAAGAAGAACTAGATGCTGAAATGACCGTGGTACGCAATGAGATGGAACGCGGTGAAAACAGCCCCTTTAGGGTGCTGATGCAAAAAATGCAATCCGCGGCTTTTCAATGGCACAACTACGGCAAATCAACCATTGGCGCCCGTTCTGATGTAGAGCAGGTCGATGTGGATCAGCTGCGTGCTTTCTATAAAGAGTATTACCAGCCTGACAACGCTGTGCTGATTGTGGCCGGGCGCTTTGATCCTGTCAGCACATTGGCGCACATCCAAGAGGTGTTCTCACGCATCCCCAAACCTGATCGCCGCCTCAAGCCTGAATATACCGTCGAGCCCGTCCAAGATGGTCCACGCATGGTGACGGTCAAACGCCAAGGGGGATCCCCCATCGTCGCTGCCCAATACCATATCCCTGCTGAGGCCAGCCCTGAGTTTATACCGCTTAGCCTTGGGGTGAATATTTTGGCCGATACCCCCTCGGGCCGCTTGTACCAAGCGTTGGTCGAAAATGACCTCAGCACCAGTGTGTTTGGTTTTGCCGCTGGCATGAAAGACCCTGGCTATGCCTTATTTATGGCAGAGCTCAAAGAAGGCATGGATGAGGATCAGGCCCTACGGGCGATGAATGAGACGCTGGACGAAATTCGAAACCACCCCTTTACTGAGGACGAGCTTAAACGCGTGCGCAGCCAATGGCTCAATGCCTGGAATCAAGCCTATGCAGACCCATCACAGTTGGCCATGGCCCTCTCCGAGAGCGCTGCAGTCGGCGATTGGCGTTTGTTTTTCTGGTCTCGAGATCAGGTAGAAAATGTCCAGCAAGAGCAGGTACAAGAGGCCGTCAACCGCTGGTTTGTGCCCGATAACCGCACCAACGGTAAATATGTGCCTACCGAGCAGCCGCAACGCGCTCCTCGCGCTGAGCCTATAGACGCAGAAGAAATGCTGGCGGATTACCAGGGGAAAGAGCAAGGCGCTGCCACGGACGGTTTTGACCCCACGCCTGAAGCCATTAATGCCGCCACCCAAGTTAAAGACCTGGATCTGGGTAATGGCAATCATGTCAAAATCGCGCTGCTCAACAAACCGACCCGAGGCGATCGCGTCTATGCTGAGCTAGCACTGCGCTTTGGCACACCTGATGAACTCGTTGGCCTACGTACCGTGGGTGCGGCCACGGCCAGTCTGCTCGAACGTGGCACTACCGAGCTCAAGCGTCAAGACATCTCGGATCGCTTTAATGAACTACAAACCGATGTTTCTTTTGATGGTACTGCCAATGGCCTAAATGTCTCTATCTCAACGGTACGAGAACATCTGGATGATGCTGTTGCCTTGGTCATCGAGGTAATTCGAAATGCCAACTTTCCAGAGCGTGAGTTAGAGAAGTACAAATCGCAGCGCATTACTGCCATCAACAATGCGAAAACCGAGCCGATGGCAGTGGCTCGCCAAGAGCTGGCGCGTCATTTTAACCATTGGCCCGAGGACGACATCCGCTATGTGCCGACCTTTGCAGAGGCCATCGAGGCGACAGAGTCTCTCGAGCGCCAACAGTTGGTGGATTTCCACGAGCGCTTTTATGGGCTGGGCAATATACGCTTTGCAGCCACCGGGGCCTTTGACCCTGTCAGCATCGAAAAGGTGCTGGTTGACCAATTAAAAGACTGGCGCCAGGCGCCGGCCTATGTGCGGGCAGACGATGAATATCAGGAAACGCCCACCGAGCATTTCCGCATCCATACCCCCGACAAGGCAAATGCCTTTTATATGGCCGAACAGCATTTCCCCATTCAGGATACCGATGCTGACTATGTCCCGTTGTACCTGACGAATTATCTGTTGGGCCAATCCGAGACCTCACGTCTGTGGAATCGTGTTCGCGTGGATGAGGGGCTCTCGTATGATGTGCGCAGCCAGCTATCTGTGTCTAATTTTGAGCCACTGACCCGCTGGATCGTCTATGCCATCCACGCCCCCGAAAACTCACAGCGCCTCGAGGAGGTCATCAGAGATGAAATCGCCACCACCGTGGTTGATGGCTTCAGCGAAGAAGAGGTGCAAAGCGGGATTCATGCCCTCTTGCGTTATCGCCAACTCGCCCGCAGCAATGATCAAAACCTCACCTTTACTTGGATGCAATACTTAGCATTGGATCGAGATTTTGATTGGTCCGCGGAAATTGATGCCCAGCTACAGCGTTTGGATGCCAAACAGGTCAATGAGGTGCTGAGAAAATACCTTGATCTGGAAAGCTGGAGCACCGCATTAGGGGCAGATGAAGACAAGCAAAACGAAGAATAAACCCGTTCTGCTTAAATACAGCCCTGCTTAAATGAAAAAGCCAGTTCATTATTGAACTGGCTTTTTTTGGCTGAGACTCAACACTGGCGCCGAAAGAGTCAAGAAAAGAAGTCCTTTATTTTATCCTTCCATGATTGGCTCTTGGGAGAGTGCTTATTACCCCCCTCGTGCAAAGCCTCTTCGAATTGGCGTAGCAGTTGCTTTTGTTCCTCACTCAAGCGTACCGGGGTTTCTACCTGTATGTGGCAGTATAAATCGCCGGGATAACTAGAGCGTACACCGCGAATCCCTTTGCCACGTAGGCGGAAAGTCTTGCCCGACTGGGTACCCTCAGGAATGGTGATCTCGCCTCGTCCGTCTAAGGTTGGCACCTCGACATCGCCGCCCAAAGCAGCGGTTGTAAAGGGGATGGTTAGCTCACAATGTAAATCATCGCCATCACGTTGGAAGATATTGTGTGGCTTGATGTGAATCTCTACATAAAGATCCCCCGCCGGGCCACCATTAAGTCCAGGCTCACCCTTGCCGCTGAGGCGGATGCGCATGCCATCATCAATGCCTGCGGGGATATTCACCTCGAGGGTTTTGTTAGAGCGTACCCGCCCGCCCCCATTACATTTGCTGCAGGGCTCTTTGATTTCCTGCCCAGTGCCATGGCAGGTGGGGCAGGTTTGTTGCACGCTGAAAAAACCCTGCTGCATGCGTACGGCCCCAGCACCGCGACAGGTACTGCATGTTTCGGGTGAGGTACCGGGCTTGGCCCCTGACCCCTGGCAGCTGTCACATTCATCCCAATTAGGGACACGTATTTCGGTATCTAAACCACTGGCTGCCTCTTCGAGGCTGATGTCCAGGGTATATCGCAGATCGGCGCCACGGCGTACATGTGAACGCCCCCCACCGGGGCCACCGCGTGCACCAAATATTTCGCCAAAAATATCTCCGAAAGCATCTGCAAAGGCGTCGGCGCCCATCCCACCACCCATGCCGCCCATGCCGGCAGCGTTGGGATCGACCCCGGCGTGCCCAAAACGATCATAGGCAGCACGCTTTTCATCGTCATAGAGGATTTCATAGGCCTCTTTGACCTCTTTGAAATTATTTTCAGCCTCTTTGTCGTCAGGATTGCGGTCCGGGTGATATTTCATCGCCAAACGGCGATAGGCCCGTCGTATGTCGTCCTTGCTAGCACCTTTTTCCAGACCTAAAACTTCGTATAAATCGCGTTTTGCCATGTTAATAAAAAGCGCAAAAAGCGCTTTGTCACAGAATAATAAGGCCCGATTCCTGGATACAGACCAGAAACCGGGCAGCTATAAAGAGCTAAAGAATTAGCGCTTGGGGATGATTAGTTATCGCGTTTTACTTCTTTGAAGTCTGCGTCGACGACATCATCATCGGCAGCCCCCTGCTCGGCATCCGCACCGGCCTCACCCGCTTGTTGCTGGGCTTGGGCCTCGGCGTAGATCTTTTCACCAAGCTTTTGGGCAGCTGCTGTCAGCGCCTCGGTTTTTTCGTCAATGGCGGCCTTGTCGCCCTCTTTGGTGGCCTCTTCGAGCTCGGCAATGGCTTTCTCAATGGCCTCTTTCTCGGCGGCATCGAGTTTATCACCATGCTCTTCGAGCGACTTGCGTGTGCCGTGGACCATGGCCTCGGCCTGGTTACGGGCAGTGGCGAGCTCGGCCAAACGACGATCCTCTTCGGCGTGTTGCTCGGCCTCTTTCATCATGCGCTCGACCTCTTCTTCGGTCAGACCAGAGCTGGCCTTGATGGTGATCTTGTTTTCTTTACCGGTGCCTTGGTCTTTGGCCGATACGTTTAAGATACCATTCGCGTCGATGTCAAAGGTCACCTCAATCTGTGGGGTACCACGAGGTGCTGGAGGAATGCCCTCGAGGTTGAACTCACCAAGCAATTTGTTGCCTGCGGCGATTTCACGCTCACCTTGGAAGACCTTGATCGTCACTGCGGGCTGGTTATCATCTGCCGTTGAGAATACCTGCGAATGACGGGTCGGGATGGTGGTGTTCTTTTCGATCATCTTGGTCATCACGCCGCCCAAGGTCTCGATACCGAGCGACAAGGGAGTGACGTCGAGCAAGAGCAAGTCAGAACGGTCACCAGACAATACCGAACCCTGGATGGCTGCCCCACTGGCAACGGCCTCATCGGGGTTGATGTCACGACGGGGCTCAGAGCCAAAGAACTCTTTGACCTTTTCCTGTACCTTGGGCATACGGGTCATCCCACCGACCAGAATCACATCGTCGATCTCGGAAACACGTACGCCGGCATCCGTAATCGCAGTGCGGCAAGGCTCGATAGAGCGCTCAATGAGGTCCTCAACCAGAGCTTCCAACTTGGCACGGCTGATTTTCAGGTTTAAGTGCTTGGGACCCGACTGATCAGCAGTGATATAAGGCAAGTTGATTTCGGTTTGCTGTGTGGAAGACAGCTCGATCTTGGCCTTTTCTGCAGCCTCTTTGAGGCGCTGCAATGCCAGGATGTCTTGGGAGAGGTCAACACCGCTTTCTTTTTTGAACTCTTCGATAATGTAATCGATGATACGTTGGTCAAAGTCCTCACCGCCTAGGAAGGTATCCCCGCTGGTAGACAAGACCTCAAACTGCTTTTCACCATCAACATCTGCAATTTCAATGATGGAGATATCAAAAGTACCGCCCCCTAGGTCATAAACTGCGACCTTGCGATCACCGTCGGCAACCTTGTCCAGACCGAAAGCCAATGCGGCAGCGGTCGGCTCGTTGATGATACGCTTGACCTCGAGACCGGCAATCTGACCGGCATCCTTGGTGGCCTGACGCTGACTGTCATTAAAATAAGCAGGGACAGTAATGACGGCCTCGGTGACCGTTTCACCCAGGTAGTCTTCGGCAGTTTGCTTCATCTTGCGCAAAATATCTGCGGACACCTGTTGGGGGGCCAAGGCCTTGCCCTGTGCCTCTACCCATGCGTCGTTATTGTCTGCCTTGACGATTTTATAAGGCATAAGCTTGATGTCCTCTTGGACCTCGGGCTCTTGGAAACGACGGCCGATCAAACGCTTGACGGCAAAAATGGTGTTTTCGGGGTTGGTCACTGCCTGGCGCTTGGCCGGAGCACCGACGAGAATCTCGCCATCATCGAGATACGCCACAATCGATGGAGTGGTGCGTGTCCCCTCGGCATTTTCAATAATTCTGACGTTGTCACCTTCGACAACAGAGACACAACTGTTGGTCGTGCCTAAGTCAATACCAATGATTTTACTCATATGTTTTCCTAGCCTTGTTTCTTAGTGCTGCACAGACCCTGTACAGCTGAAATTCATCTCATATACTGCATATGGGGCTCGCCCCAGATATTTCAAGAGCAGGATTAAATTTTTTCCTGCTCTGGGTGGGCTCAACCTGCAGAGACCATCACCATCGCTGGGCGCAGGACCCGATCAGACAGCGTATAGCCCTTTTGTAAAACCTGGGCAATGGTGCCTTTTTTCTGCTCGGAGGGGACATTGGAAATGGCCTGATGCAAGTGCGGATCAAAGGCATCACCCACTGCTGGTGCAACCTCGCATAACTGGTGACGCTCGAAGGCACTGTCGAGCTGCTTGAGGGTGGTCTGCACCCCTTCGAACAATACCTCTACAGTTTGATCCTCTTGGTTTAAGGCGGCCTCGAGGCTGTCACGCACTGGGATCAGACTCTCTGCAAAGCCCTCTACGGCAAACTTACGTGCTTTGGCCACCTCTTCGTCTGCACGGCGGCGAATATTTTCTACCTCAGCGCGGGCACGCAGATATTGGTCTTTAAAGGCTGCGAGCTCTTGGTGAGCCTTTTGCAGATCATCCATCAGTGCTTGGGTTTCATCGTCCATGGTGGTGTCATTCTCATCTGCCCCGGCCGGCGTCTCTGTGGTCTGAGCGGCTTGTGCCTGGGGCTGTTCACCATTGGCCGTCTCTGCGTTGTGCACGGATGCATCTGTGTGCTCGTGGGTGGATTTGGTTTCTGTTTGGGTTGGCTGTTCATGCTGCGATTTGTTTGCTGCAGACATCGCTTTCTCCACTACAAATAAATGTTCATATCCTGTAGATGCGGGCAAGCCCTTGAAATTTCAACCCACGATTTTAGGCGACGCTCATGCGCCTGCCTTTTCCAATGATCAGGGGATGAAATGGTTGGACTTGGCCACATTTAAAACTGGTTTTGAATGCGACGGTAGGATTGGGCCAAGCTCACATTGGTGTGCATCACCGACTCGGAAAACTCTTTGGCTGACTGAGGGACTGTTTTGAGTTTGCTCAAATCCGTTTGGCGGGTGACCACCGTCGCACTGGGCAAATAAAAACGCTGCGGGATATCATGCCCATCGACCACGCAGTTGTGGCGAATCACTGCGGAATCGCCCACGGCACAGTTAAATACCACCGTATTAAAACCAATGAACACATGACTGCCCACACTGCAGGGACCGTGTACGATGGAACGGTGCGCAATCGAGGTATGCTCACCAATGGTCACGGCAGCGCCGTCTTTGGAATGGATGACCACACCGTCCTGGATATTTGAGTTGGCCCCAATCACTATCGGCTCTAAATGGCCAGTCTCATCCAGCTCATCGGCGCGGATCACGGCATAGGGGCCGATAAAAACATGGGGGCCTATTTCTACGCGCCCACACACTATCGCGGTGGGGTCAACAAAGGCTGTCTCGTGTACGGTGGGGAAATCACCCCGCGGATTTCTTCTGAGCATATATCGCTCCTGCGAAAGGTTTTAAATCCAGCCCTGCAAATGTTGCACGACTATGTTGGCTAAGCCTCGTATCCATTCAGGCTGAGCATTCAAGCAATCAATGTAACCAAACTGCTCGCCACCCGCCTCAAGAAACACCTGACGGTAGTCAATATCAATTTCCTCGAGGGTTTCCAGACAATCCACAATAAAGCCCGGACAGGTGACGTGAATGTTTTTAATGCCTTGGGCAGCCCACTCTTTGAGCAAAGGCTCGGTATAAGGTTTGAGCCACTCTGCCGCGCCAAATCGGCTTTGGAATGAGTGAAAAATAGGCACCCCAGTATCGGCCAACGCCTGTTCGAGCGCATATCGTGTGTGCATGCACTCTTTATGATAGGGATCGCCATCCACGACGGATTGCTTGGGAATCCCATGAAAACTCAACAACAGGCGTTCGGGTTGACCATGCTTTTGCCAGTAAGCCCGAATATGGTTTGCTAGCGGCTCAATGTAACCCTGGTGCGCGCAAAAGCTATTGATATAGCGCAATTCAGGCTGACGCCGTAATTCGCCCAATAAACGGTTTACCTCGTCCACTGCAGAGGCCGTTGTGCTGGCCGCATACTGAGGATATAAGGGTACTGCTAAAATTCGCTCGCAGCCTTGGGCACGGAGCTCATCTAGGCCGTGCTGCAATGAGGGAGACCCATAGCGCATCCCCAGCGCCACCGGCACGGAAAGCCCCTGCTCTTTGAGTTGCTGCTGCAACTGACTGACCTGCTGCTCGCTATACACCAATAGAGGGGCGCCCTCAGACAACCAAATACTACGATAACGTGGGGCGAGTTTTTGGGGGCGCCGTCCGAGTACCGCGGTACGCAAAATAGGCTGCCAAAGTACAGGCGGTAACTCAACGACCCGCGGGTCCGACAAAAACTGCGCTAAATAACGGCGAATAGCCGCTGGTTCGGGGGCATCGGGGGTACCCAAATTAATCAAAAGCACCCCGACCTTGGGTGCTGTTTGTGCAAATGACTCGGAACGAACAAAATCCTCGTGATAGGGTTCGGGGCGATACTTTTTCAACAGCATGATGTAGGACTCTTAGGCCAAAAGAAACGCAAGACGGAGTGTAAAGAGCGGCAAGGCACAGCACATATTAGGCGCTGGCGCTTTGGCTTAGGGCATTGGACAACATCCGCGCAGTAATGTCTACTATGGGGATCACTTTCTCGTAGGACATGCGCGACGGCCCGATCACCCCGAGGGTCCCCACCACCCGATCGCCCACCCCGTACGGGGCGGTCACTACCGACACATCATCCATGGGCACGAGGTTGGAATCACCACCAATATAAATCTGCACGCCCTGCGCTTGGGATGAGATATCTAACAAATGCAAGAGATCCGTTTTTTTCTCAAATAATGCAAACAGCTGCCGCAACCGATCCATATCAGCCGTCATGTCTTCGACGCTCAAAAGCTTGCTCTCGCCAGCGATCACCACAGCATCGGCCTCGTCCTGGGCGGCGCTAACGCTGGTGTCAACGGCAGCCTTCATCAAACGTGTAATATCCTCGCGCAGTGAGCTGAGCTGCCCCGAGAGGCGCGCACGCACCTCGTCAAAGGAGCGACCCGAGAAATGCTCATTAAAAAAATTGCTGGCCTCGATAAGCTCAGACTCTTTGTATTCGCGAGGGACAAATAGAATGCGATTTTGAACATCGCCATCAGGCGTGACGATGATTAATAACACCCGTCGGCCGGATAAGCGGATAAACTCGATTTGGTGAAAGGTCTGAGCCCGCTTGGGCGCGAGGACCACCCCTGCAAACTGCGATAGGTTGGATAATACATCGGCGGCACTGGACACCGCGCGCAAAGGCTCATCGGCGGGCAGCTGCAAAGGAAAATCAAAGGCACCTGGCTGCTCATACTGGTGCACCGCCAACAAACCATCCACAAAAATCCTATAGCCACGTGGGGTAGGTACACGACCCGCTGAGGTATAAGGGCTTTGAATGAGGCCGAGTTCCTCAAGGTCAGCCATAACATTGCGAATGGTTGCCGGGGATAAATCAAACACCCGCGACAAGGTACGCGAACCCACAGGCTGGCCATCGCTAATATAGCGCTCGATCAGTGCCTTGAGTAACTGACTTGAACGTTCATCTAAGAGCATTTTATCCACAAATTGGGTCAATGGGGTGACACAGGTTGTTGCACCACAATCTCACTATGAAGTAACTTATATTTTAACCATACACACATCAGATCATAAGGTATTTTGCTTCATGCATTTTAAAACGGTCGCCTTAGTAGGCCGCTATCAGGATAGCGGCCTAGAAAAGCATCTCCATTCCTTGGCGGAAATGCTACAAAGCGCGGGCTGCACGGTGGTTATCGAAGAAGAAACTGCCCGTTTCATCACATTTCCTGGGTATCAACAATGCAACTACGCCCAGATGGGCTCCCTGATCGATCTTGCCATCATCGTCGGCGGTGACGGGACCATGCTGGGGGCAGCCCGTGCCTTGGCACACTTTAACGTCCCCCTCATTGGCATCAACCTAGGTAGACTGGGCTTTATCACCGACATTCCCCTCCAAGAGGCCTCTGAGGCACTTAAAAATGTGCTTGCTGGACATTATGTCAAAGAAGAGCGCACGATGCTCGAGGGCAGAGTGGTCCGTGAGGGGAAAACACTATTTTCCAGCATTGCCCTTAACGATATTGTGATTAATCGTGCCGGACGCAGCGGGATGATTGAGCTGCGGGTCGAGCTCAATGATGTTTTTATGCACCGGCAACGTGCAGACGGTATGATTATTTCCACCCCCACCGGTTCGACAGCCTATGCCCTCGCCGCCAATGGGCCTATTTTGGACCCTCGCTTGCGGGCCCTTTTGTTGGTGCCCGTCGCACCACAAACCCTGTCAAACCGACCCGTGGTGGTCCCCGAAGACAGTCAGCTGACCCTGACCATCACCTCGTTGGGGCGCGGCCCCAAGGGCGCGAGCGTCAATTTTGACATGCAAGCGTGGTCAGATTGCCAAATCGGTGACCGTGTGGATATCCGTCGTGCCGATAATACTGTATGTTTTGTGCACCCAACAGGGTATGATTTCTTTTCTACCTTGCGTCAAAAACTGGGCTGGAACCGCATGCTCACACCTGCAGACTACGACGAATAACTTATTATGCTACAGCTTTTGCATATCCGTAATTTTGTAATTGTCGACGAAGCACATATCAGCTTCCAAGAGGGGTTTAGTGTCTTTTCCGGCGAGACCGGTGCAGGCAAATCTATACTCATCGATGCCTTGTCCTTGGCACTGGGCGCACGCGCTGAACAAGGATTTATCCGCCAAGGGGCCGAGCGCGCCGAAATCACTGCGACCTTTAGCCTCACCCCTGCAGTGCAGGCGTGGTTAGATGAGCACGATCTCGATGTTGAGGATGAGTTAATCCTCAGACGCACCATCGGCCATCACAACCGCAGCCGTGCGTTTATCAACGGGACGCCCACACCGCTCAATCAACTACGTGCACTCACCTCATTGTTAGTCGATATTCACGGACAGCATGCGCATCAAAACCTGCTCAATGCGCAGACGCATGCACAAATCCTCGATGAACAAGGACAACACCAAGAGCTGGCTGCTCAAACGCGACAGGCCTGGCAGCACTGGCAACAACACCGGCAGCGCCTGAAACAGGCTCAAACCGAACAAAGCCGTGCCCACGAACAACTCGAGCAGCTGCAATGGCAAATCGAGCAGTTAGAGTCACTGAGCTTGGCCGACAACGAGTGGGCCCAGCTCACCCAAGAGCAGCAACGCCTGGCCCATGCCCACACGCTGCTAGACCAGCTATCTCTAGCCCTCAATTTACTCGAGGGTGATCGCAGTGCCGACGGTCTGGGCCCCAGTGCCCAGAGTTCTTTATTTCAGGCAGAACAACATGTCCAAGAGGTATTACCACATGACGACAGACTCCAAAATGTCAGTCAAAGCCTCACTTCAGCGCACATTGCTTGCACAGAAGCCATTTCCGATCTCAACAGCTACATCAGCAATATAGAGATCGACCCCGCTCGGCTCGAAGAGGTCGATGCGCGCATGGCCCAGGCCTTTGACCTCTCGAGGCGCTTTAATTGCACCCCTGATGAGCTACCCGCCAAATATCAATCCTTATGCGATGAACGTGAGCAGCTAGAACAAAATTTGGATATAGAGGCCTTAGAGAAAAAATGCCAAGCCGCCGAACAAGCCTTTAACCAACAGGCAGAGCAACTCAGCCGCGCGCGCCAACAAACGGCGACCTGGCTAGCCGAACAGGTCACGCAGAGTATGCAAGAACTGGCCATGGAGGGCGGTCGCTTTGAGGTACAGCTGACCCCCTGCTCACCCTATGCGGGTGGGCTCGAGCAGGTCGAGTTTTTAGTCGCCGGTCATGCAGGCAGCCCACCAGCCCCAATGGCCAAAGTGGCCTCTGGGGGTGAGTTGGCCCGTATTTCTTTGGCGCTGTCTGTGATTGCGAGTCGCGCCACGCGGGTACCCACACTCATTTTTGATGAGGTGGATACTGGGATTGGCGGGGCCGTGGCCGAGGTGGTGGGTCGACTCCTCGCCCAACTCGGCGAGCGTCATCAGGTACTCTGCGTGACCCACTTAGCGCAGGTCGCCGCCCGTGCGGGACATCATTTTGAGGTCAGCAAAAAAACCCAAGATGATCACACCATTTCTACCATCACGGCCCTGGATGAACCACAACGCATTGATGAGCTGGCACGCATGCTCGGCGGTATTGAAATCACCCCCACCACGCGTGAGCACGCACGTGAAATGCTGGGTCGCTAAACGAAGCTCAGTGTATGCAGTGCGCACAGCTGACATCAGTTTTAAACAGCTGTTGACGCCTTGGGCTGCCTTAGGCTGCCTCGGGGGTTATAAAAAACAACAGGCAGGTCACTCATAGTGCCTGCCTGCGATAACGATTAAAGACGATAAATGGCATCGACTGGGGCTAATCTTGTTGTTTTTCCTCTTGGCAATCTTTGCAGGTACCGTAAAGCACGAGGGTGTGGCTCTCTAATTCAAAACCCAGGTTTTCTGCTATTTTGTATTGCCGCTTTTCTATTTCGGGATCAGAAAACTCGACCACCCGAGCACAGTGGGTGCAAATAAAGTGGTCATGTTGATCACCGTCATTGAGCTCAAAAACAGCCTTGCCCCCATCAAACTGGCTGCGTGTCAAAATGCCAGCCTGCTCAAATTGGGTCAGCACTCTGTAGACGGTGGCCAATCCGATGTCGACATCCTCTGCGATTAACAATCGGTACACATCTTCGGCGCTGAGATGACGGTATTCTGCATTGTCATCATAACGGCGAAAGATATCGAGAATTTTCAGGCGAGGAAAAGTCGCCTTAAGCCCCATGTTCTTAAGTTTGTTTTGATCTTTCATAACCTTTGTGAATGTAACGCGTGATTGGGGTAAGGCTCGTCGCCCAGCCCGTCACAGAACAACAGGCGGATTCCGAGAGATCCTAGGTATTTAAAACCTAAAACATATATGGTAACAGGCTTGGGCAGGCATTTTAAAGTAGGACAATCTATCGTCGAACCAGTACAGTACTGCGTTTGTATTTATTTTATGTGCCCTTTAGCCAACCATGCTTGACATTATTGCATACTTATTTCGACCCATCTATAGAAATCAGTAGGTAATTGCCCAGGATAAAAGCCTCCCCTCATGACGGCAAGGGCGGATTCTTATATGATAGGGGTTTTATTCGATTAATCAGCAGGGCTTTCTCATGAACATCAGAAATGTTGTGGGCTTGGCATGCCCGACCGGTATGCGCAAGGCCATCGCGATAGGTGCCATCGCTGTTTCGCTGACTGCCTGCGGAGGCGGCAAGTGGGGCTTCCCCTATCGCATTGACGTGCAACAAGGAAACTGGATCACCGCATCACAGGTCGAGCAGCTCGAGGCAGGGATGACGCGTGAGCAAGTGCGCTTTGTGCTCGGCACTCCGACGCTACAAGACATTTTTTATAGCGATCGCTGGGAGTATCCTTACTACTTTAAGCCTGGCTATGGTGACGAAGAGCTCCGCACCTTTACCGTATGGTTTGAGGGTGATCAGCTCGTCCGTTGGGACGGTAGTGATCAGCCTGATCGGCAGCCCTTTGAGCGTGCCGATAGCGGTGCCCCGTCGCTCGATCCCAGCCCAAGAGACGAGCGCTCTGGGATCCCCATGGGCAATGATGAAATTTTACAAAGCCCTGAGCCTGATCCATCTGCCGAGCCCATGCCTGTACCGGGGCCCGGGGGGCCACAGCCAGATCCGCAAACCAGCCCCCAGCCTGATACCGGCCCTGCGCCACAAGACCCCGGGACACCGCCTCCCCCCGATACCGAGTCGGGCCCTGCTGATGCAGGGAGTCCTGCACCTAGTGATACCCCCGCGCCAAGCACGCCACCACCCAGTGCGCCGCCCGCACCTGCGGGCCCTGAAAGCGCACCCCCACCGGCTGATCCCATGCCCGGGGGCGCACCCGGCCCCATGCCTGGTGCAGGTGCTGGCCCCATGCCCTGATGATTTTTTACTCTTAACTGCGAGGATGAATTAACACATGAAAGTAGCGATTACAGGCGCCAATGGCCGCATGGGCAAAATGCTCATCGAGGCCGTACTCCAAAGCCAAGACATGCAGCTGTGCGCGGCCTTGGTTCGACCAGGTGATGCTGCAGTTGGTACCGACGCCGGTGCCTTCCTTGGGCAGCAGACCGGCATTTTACTGACGGATGACTTAGCCGCGCTCAAAGAGGCTGACTGCCTCATCGATTTCACCTTACCCGAGGGCACCATGCGACACCTGGCTGCCTGTCAAGAGTACGGCACCCAGTGCATTATCGGCACCACCGGTTTTTCCACCGAAGAGCGCGCCGCGATTGCACGCGCGGCCGAGGACATTGCCATCGTCTTTGCCCCCAATATGAGCATCGGTGTCAATATCACTTTAAAACTGGTAGAAATCGCTGCGCAACTCATGCAAGAGGGGTTTGATGCCGAGGTTTTCGAGGCCCACCACCGCAACAAGGTTGACGCCCCCTCGGGCACTGCGTTGGCCATGGGTGAGGCCATCGCCCGCGCATGGGGCCAAGAGCTTGATGAGATTGCAGATTGGGCCCGCCATGGGGTGACTGGCGCACGTCAAGATGGCCGCATTGGTTTTTCTGTGGTTCGTGGCGGCGATATTGTGGGCGATCACACTGCCTATTTTTGCGGCCCCGGCGAGCGCATTGAAATCACACACCGCTCTAACAGCCGTGCCACCTTTGCCCAAGGCAGCTTGCGTGCTGCCCGCTTTTTAGCGGATAAAAAAACGGGGCTCTACACCATGCACGATGTGTTAGGTCTTTAGGCGTCTACTCTATTTCGCTCAATAGTGACGCGCTAAAAACCCACTAAATAACCACCGGCTCTTGCTCTAATTGCAGGCCAAAAAGGGCCTGCATATCTGTTTGTATTTGAGTCACCAAGCGGTCAACATCAACCTTGGCCGCTTGGCCCTTTTGGTGGTTCACCAGCACTAGCGCTTGGTTTTTGTGCATGCCCACTGGGCCCACGCAACGCCCTTTCCAACCCGCCTGATCGAGCAACCAGCCTGCCGCCAGCTTGAGCGTATCGGGCCCATGGGGGAACGCCCGCAACTCAGGCCACTGAGCACGGATCTGCGCTGCCTGCTGTGCGGATACGATTGGATTTTTAAAAAAGCTGCCGGCATTAGGTAACAACGCGGGATCGGGCAGCTTTTCCTGGCGAATGCGGCATACAGCCTGAAAAATAGCAGCGGGCGTGATCTCAGCACCTAACTCAGGGGCCTGTTGTAAATCAGGATAATCCAACACGGCTTGCCACCGTTTGGGAAAGGCAAACCGCACCTTGAGGATCAACCAACGGCCGCGTTTTTGTTTAAAAATGCTGTCTCTATAGGCAAAGGCACACTTTGCTTTTGGTAATCGTACGATCTCACCAGTCTGCCAGTCTAACGTCTCTACCCAGACCACAAAGCGCTCTACCTCAACCCCGTAAGCACCTATATTTTGCATCGGTGCGGCCCCTACCGTCCCCGGAATCAGAGCCAAATTTTCCAGCCCATACCAACCCTGCTGTAAGCAGTGTTGTACAAAATCATGCCAGCACTCACCTGCCTCGACCTCCACATAATGAGCCTGCGCATCTTCTTTGACCAACTGGATGCCGCGCGTACGGATGGCGACCACTAAGCCATCGACGTGTGGATGAAAAACAATATTGCTGCCACCTGCCAGTACATGCACCTGCTCGTACTCAGCCGCGGTGCGTAACAACGCGGGCAGCTGAGTGCGGTCGTCCAACCAAGCCAGCGCCTGTGCACGCGCATTTAGACCTAAGGTATGTAAAGGCTGTAAATCTACATCGGGGGTTATTTTTATCATCCCATTGTTCTCTTTAAATCTTTGTAGGCATACGATAACAAGAGCCGAGGCTGCCGAGTAGACACCCGAGACGCCAACCGCCTACAAAAAACCACAATCACGGGCTAAAACGCGTGGGCCACTCTTGACAGCTTTTTAAATTAGCTATATAGTTTATTCTTTATTTCGCAGGTGGTCAGTGACCCCGCCCTTGTGGTTAATATGACAGCAATGGCGTTGAATAGCACTTGACAATAAATTTATTTACCTGCTATTATTATTGTTTGAAACCGATATCGGTTTTATCAATATGCGGGAATAGCTCAGTTGGTAGAGCGCAACCTTGCCAAGGTTGAGGTCGCGAGTTCGAGCCTCGTTTCCCGCTCCAAATTCCAGAGCCCCTGACTACGGTCAGGGGCTTTTTCGTTGTCATCCCGAGCATCTTTGGCTAGCATAAAAAGCAAGCATCAAACCTTTCCCCCCTTAGGCCTTTGCCTACTTGCTCACATAGGATGACTCTGCCATGCGCCCACTCAAATACTCTCTGCTTGCTGTCTGTCTCGGCCTCAGCAGTTTGGCCGCCGCAAAACAACACACTGACTATGTGCAACTGCCTACGGCCCAAGCGACCAGCGCGGCCTATGATGACAGTTACAGCATTTTTCAGCCCATCATGGCACAACAGGCCATCGTAGCCACCGAAGAACACCACGCCACTGAGGTAGGTACGCAGGTGCTGCAAAATGGGGGAAATGTGGTGGATGCTGCCGTTGCCATTGGTTTCACCTTGGCGGTGACCCTGCCCAATGCCGGTAATATCGGAGGCGGTGGATTTATGCTTTACCACGATGCCGAGGACGGCGAGACCTATGCCCTGGATTTTCGTGAAATCGCCCCTCAAGGTGCACACAAAGGCACTTTTTTAGATGCCGATGGTGAGGTCATTGATGGCCGCTCTTTATATAGTCACTATGCAGTCGGCGTCCCAGGCACAGTCGCAGGCCTCGTCTACGCCCACGAGCAATGGGGGCAGTTACCCCTTGATGAGCTACTACAGCCTGCCATCCAACTCGCAGACGAGGGCTTTGAGGTGAGCCACACCTTGGCCAATGCGCTTGAGCGCACAGCCGACCGTATGGAGCCTTGGCCGGCAACGACGGATATTTTTTGGCGTGATGGCCGCCCCTTACAAGCTGGCGAGCGATTAGTACAAAAAGATCTGGCTGAATCGTTACGGTTGATCGCCCAACAAGGCGCTCAAGCTTTTTATAACGGCCCCATTGCCGAGGCCATCGCAACCGAGATGCAAGACTATCCCGGAGCCATTACCTCGGAAGATTTACAAAATTACGAAATCGCGCTGCGCACCCCCCTCACAGGAGACTACCGCGATCATGTGATTGCTACCATGCCACCTCCTTCTAGCGGTGGGGTCCATTTGTTGCAAATACTCAATGTTGCTGAGCAATGGCCGCTGGATGAATGGGGGCACAACAGCGCTGAAATGGTGCACCATTTGGCTGAGGCCATGAAGTATGCCTACGCCGACCGCAGCGTGTATTTGGGGGATCCCGATTTTTTTGAGGTGCCTGTGGCAGGACTCACCGACAAAACCTATGCGCAGCAGATTGCAGAAAAAATAACGTCCCAGGCCGCCCCTGCCGAAGCCATCCGAGAGGGCAACCCACATGACTATGAAGGCGATCAAACCACCCATTATTCCCTCTTGGATGAGGCGGGCAACGCCGTTTCGGTGACTTATACATTGAATACTAACTTTGGTTCTGGCATCGTTGTGCCCGGTACTGGGATCTTGCTCAATAACGAGATGGATGATTTTGCCCTCAAGCCTGGAGTGGCCAATGCCTATGGCCTGATCGGGGGTGAGGCCAATGCCGTAGAGCCGGGCAAGCGCCCCCTCTCGTCCATGACCCCTACCATGGTGTTCAAAGAGGGCACGCCGATACTGGTCACCGGTAGCCCAGGGGGAGCACGGATCATCACCACCGTGCTACAAACGGTGCTAAATGCCATCGATTATGAAATGAATCCAGCACAAAATGCGGCCTCACCCCGCTTTCACCATCAGTGGCTGCCCGATGAATTACGCGTGGAGCAGGGCTTTAGCCCAGATACGTTGCGCCTCTTGGAAGAGCGCGGCCATGACATCAACATCCAACCAGCGATGGGGCGCACCCAGACAGTGCAACAACGCAATGGCGTGCTACAGGGCTACTCAGACCCACGCAATCCGGATGGTTTGACCTTAGGCTTTTAAATCTTTGGGCGGGGTTTGTCCTATTCATTTAGGCTCGCTTGATTTTTATTCTTGTTTGGTTCATACTAAGGTGCTTTGGCACTTTAGCTGGCGCAATGGCAGAGTGGTTATGCACCGGATTGCAAATCCGTGGAGGTCGGTTCGATTCCGGCTTGCGCCTCCAGCTTTTTCTCGCCTCTTCTCTTTTTTCCCTTTTTTTCTTTTTATAGCTCTCCCTAGGGTGTTATCCGCTGAGCCACCGGATGCCACGGCCATTGGGTTTTTGCGCCTAAAAATAAATGATCCCCGCTAATAAATGCCCCCTCTCCTTTGAGTGTCTTCGCTTCCTCTCCTTTGAGTGACTTCACTAATTTACGATCACTTGCATTCTGCCCTAATATAAAAGCACTAATAAAAAGCAGTCCTATGCTGCAACTTAATAAATACATCTGCTTAGGAGGTTGTATGGTAGAGCAAAAACCCATGCGAGGACCTTTCAAAGGGTGGCGTCGGCTGGCCCTTTGGAAACAAATATTTATTGCCCTCATCGCGGGGCTAGTGGTCGGCGTAGCACTCAATATGGCCGGGATGCCAGAGGTGGCTACTGCTATTAAGCCCATCGGTGATTTATTCATCCGTGGGATTAAAATGCTGATCGTCCCTTTGGTGTTTGTATCTTTGGTCACCGGTGTCAGCTCTTTAGATGATCTTTCCACCATGGGGCGTTTGAGTATCAAAACCGTTGCCCTGTACCTCATCACCACTGCCGTGGCCATCGTGATCGGTTTGGTTTTAGCCGTTGTGTTTCAACCCGGCAGCGGGGTCGCCATGGTCACTGACGAGGCAGTAAAGGTCCAAGAGGCGCCGCCGTTGATAGATATTTTTCTCAACTTGGTTCCCACTAATCCTTTTGAGTCCTTTGTCGAGGAAAATGTACTGCAAATCATTGTATTTGCCATTTTCTTTGGGGTGTCCATTGCCCTGGTGGGTGAAAAGGGGCGTCCGGTACGCGAGTTTTTTGAGTCTGCCGCCGAGGTGATCTACCGCCTCACCGCCATCATCATTGCTTTTGCACCCTATGGTGTATTTGCCCTGATTGCATGGGTAGCGGGTAGTTATGGCCTCGAGCTCCTTGCCCCCTTGGCCAAGGTCATTTTGCTGGTTTATATCGGTTGTATTATCCACGCTATTGTCGTCTACGGTGGTTTACTCAAAGGGCTGGCGGGTCTTAACCCTCTACGCTTTTTCCAGGGGGTGATGGAGCCCGGTATGGTGGCATTTACCAGTACCTCTAGCGCTGGCACCCTGCCTGTGAGTATCATGGCCACCGAGCAAAACCTCGGCGTGAGCCGCCGCGTTTCCAGCTTTGTGCTGCCGTTAGGGGCCACCATTAATATGGATGGCACCGCGCTGTATCAAGGGATTTGTGCGGTCTTTATCGCGCAGGTCTACGGCATTGATTTGGGCATGCCTCAGTATTTGATTATTGTGCTCACGGCCACACTGGGATCATTGGGTACGGCCGGGGTGCCCGGGGCGGGCTTGATCATGCTTTCCTTGGTATTAACCTCTGTAGGCCTGCCTCTTGAAGGGGTGGCGATCATTGCCGGCATTGACCGCCTGCTGGATATGGCGCGTACTGCGGTCAACGTGGTCGGTGATTGTGCCGTGGCCAGTATTGTGGCGGAAAGCGAGGGGCAACTCGACGAAGAGGCCTACAATACCCCCCACGTACTGGGCTCAGGTTCAGACACATAAATTTGATCGTTGCGGTAGACTAAAGGGGTGAAATCTTTTTTTGTGTTTCCTATGAATAAGCCAGCACCCACTTTTTACTACCCCAACCCCAGAACACTGCATTACTGCACCCAGTGTGGAAAATCGCTCGAACGTATCATCCCACCCGATGACAATCGGGTGCGTGATGCTTGTCCACACTGCGGTGCTGTCCACTATCAAAACCCGCGGTGCGTGGTTGGTCTGGTCCCTATTTTGGATGAACGTGTGCTGCTATGCAGACGTGCTATCGAGCCTCAATACAACAAGTGGACCCTGCCCGCCGGCTTTATGGAGCTAGGCGAAACGACTGCCCAAGGAGCCATGCGCGAGGCCGACGAAGAGGCAGGCGCCCAGATCGAGCTGGGCGATCTGTACACAGTGATCGATGTGCCCCACGCCGAGCAGGTGCATTTCTTTTACTTGGCCAAAGTACTGAGCCCCGAGCTTAATCCGGGCAGCGAAAGCCTAGAAGCCGACTTTTTTGCTTTTGATGAGATCCCTTGGGATGAGATTGCCTTTAGAACGGTATCGACGACCTTGGAATACCTCATACAAGACTTTCCCACCCAACAGTTTCCACTCAGAAATTATGCCATCTCACCTGAAAAGGCGAGACAGTCCTAAGGATGAGTCGCAGTATCTGCTGGTTAAACGGCTATACCGCTTTTCCCGACCCACGCTTGGCCGCTGATGAGGGGCTGCTGGCGGTGGGCGGCGATCTCTCTTTTCAGCGTCTGCTATCGGCCTATGCCAAGGGGATTTTCCCTTGGTATAACCCAGACGAGCCCATCCTATGGTGGAGCCCCAACCCACGCATGGTATTGTATTGCGATGAGTTCAAGGTATCCAAGTCGCTGGCCAAGAAATGCCGCCAAATCGCACGTCATGAGCAGCGCCCCGCTGAACGCCGCTTTTGGGTCACGCTTGATCAATGCTTTTTACAGGTGATGAGCGCTTGCGCCAGCACCCGCCAAGAAACGGGCACATGGATTCACCCCGAGATGGTACAAGCCTACTACACCCTGCACCTCAAGGGCTACGCACACAGTGTTGAGCTCTGGGAGGATGACCAACTCAGGGCTGGCCTCTATGGGGTGCGTATGGGGCAGTTCTTTTTTGGGGAGTCTATGTTTACCCAAATCAGCGACGGCAGTAAGATCGCTCTCTTTTATCTGGTCCAGTATTTAAAACGGCAGGGCATCCAACACATCGATTGCCAACAAGAAACAGCCCATCTGGCTAGTCTAGGGGCCCGCCCTATCCCGCGCGCGCATTTTTTAGACCTGTTGGAACAGCACAGCACAACCTCACAAATACCTTGGCCTTCAGGGCAATTATTGGCAACGGGCGAGCTCGTGCCTTTTGCTGCAGACGCCCCTCCTCGTTTATGATGGACAGTCCCTAAACTTTTCATGGCATCGCAGGCATGGGCAACCCCGACGATCTGCAGGCGCATACCCTGCATTTTTATAAAACTGCTAACTATCCCTGCAGCTACCTGCCCGATCGACAGGCACGCTCGCTGGTGGCTGCCCCAGCACATTTCGTAGATACGGCACGCTATAGCGCGCTCATCCAACAAGGGTTTCGGCGCAGCGGTACCTTTAGTTATCGGCCTGAGTGCGACGACTGCCAAGCTTGCATCCCCATTCGTGTTGACTGTCAGCGTTTTGTGCTCAGACGTTCGTGGCGTCGCATCATCAAACAACACCAAGACCTCGTGGTCAGCATTCGCCCCTTGAGTTGGCACAGTGAGCACTTTGATTTATATGTGCGCTATCAACAGGCCCGCCACCCAGATTCAGTGCATGACAGCACCGGGCGCTCAGAATATATACAATACCTCTTAGCCAGCCACGTGCACTCACGGCTGATAGAATTTCGCAGCCCCACTGGCAGGCTACTGGCCGTGGCACTGACAGATTTTCTAGATCACGGTCTCTCTGCGGTCTATACCTTTTACTGCCCAGAGGCTGCGGGTAGCCTCGGCACTTACGCCATTTTGTGGCAAATACAATACGCCCAAAAACTGGGCTTACCTTGGTTATACCTAGGCTACTGGATTGAACAAAGCCCAAAAATGTCTTATAAAACTCGCTTTCATCCCTATCAGCTATATCAAGCAGGTCAATGGCTCGATAGCGATTAATAAGTTACAGGGACCCCGCCATGAATGGTTTATTAACCACCCTCTATCCTTCCTTACGCAAGGTGTTATTTCGGCTGCCCCCAGAACGCGCGCACGCCCTTAGCCTCAAGAGCTTAGATTGGCTGTACCGTGCCCCGGGCAACCGTTTTTGGTTTCCTCGCCCCCCATCACAAGACACTGAGCAGAGCACGCCGGTTGAGTTAATGGGTTTGCGCTTTCCTAACCGTGTGGGTTTGGCGGCAGGCCTAGATAAAAATGGGGCTCACATTGATGCATTAGGTGCTTTAGGCTTTGGATTTATTGAGGTGGGCACGGTCACGCCACGGGCGCAGGCGGGCAATCCACAGCCTCGACTGTTTCGACTGCCCGAGCACGAATCACTCATTAACCGCTTTGGTTTTAACAACGATGGTTTGCAAGTGTTCTTAGAGAATGTGCAGCGCAGTCAATGGGCACAACAAGGGGGATTATTGGGGCTAAATATTGGCAAAAATGCGGACACCCCTATTGAAAAGGCAGTCAATGACTACCTCATCGGATTGCGCGGTGTCTATCCTCATGCAGATTACATCACCGTCAATATCTCATCGCCTAACACCAAAGACCTACGCGCCCTCCAAGAGGATCAAGCGTTGAAATCATTACTCATGAGCCTACATGATGCACGGCTCGAGCTCAGTGAGCAGCACCAAAAAAGCGTGCCACTGGTCGTCAAAATTGCCCCTGACCTCAGTGCAGCGCAAATTGAGCATATTGCCACTATTGTCCTAGAAAGCGCTTTTGATGGCATTATTGCTACCAACACCACCTTAGAACGCGGTGCGGTATTAGGACATCCCCATGCGGGCGAGGCGGGTGGCTTATCCGGGCCCCCGGTCCATGAGTTGTCCTTGCAGGTGATTGAACAACTCCGTCAGCAATGTGGACCCAAATTTCCCATCATCGGGGTGGGGGGTATTAATAGCGCGGCAAATGCCGTAGAAAAAATACAAGCCGGCGCGGATGCCGTGCAGCTTTTTACGGGTTTTATTTATCAGGGCCCCCGCCTCATTCATGACTGTGTCCATGCCCTCGATGGGATTTAATGCGTACACTTAGGACACAAAAAAGCCCTTAACCGCAGTTAAGGGCAAACCACACACACCATATAAACAGCGCTGTTTTTTAACTCTTCTGGATGGAGGGCGCTGCTTAGTGTCCTGCCGATCAGTCACCACACCCAAAGGCAGGACAGACACATCTTATTTGGAGGTCTTGGCAGCTTTGGTTGCTTTGGTCGCAGCACTGGTCGTGCGGCTAATGTTTTGCTCAACGACCTCGGCAGCCTGCTCGGCAGTTTTAATCACCGCACCGGTGGCAGCGTTTACGTTGGCCTCATTTAACTCGGCAGCTTGGCGCATGGTTTTAAATGCGTTATCAGCCAAATTACCAAAGGAAACGACACTGGATTTCAGCAATGCAATAGCGCCTTCGGAGCCTGCAGGGGCAGTTTTAGCCAATTGGTCAACCCACTCACCAGCCTGCTGCTGATTGAAGTTAAGTTGCTTTTCTGCGAGCTCAGCGATATCGCTTTGTAGCTTGCTAACGATTTCGAATACGTTCTTGCCGTAGTCGACTGCTTTTTCAACGGTAGGTTGAGACAGCTCAGTGGTAAATGCAGTCGCCTCTTGGACGTCTTTCAGGTTGGCTGCTTGTTGGGTTTTTTGGGAAACCTCATCGATGGATGCTTTGAAAAGCTCCATATTCAGATTGACCAACTGCTCAAAGCCGTTAAATAGACGTGTCTGGGCAGCCACTAAATTTTCGATACTGTCTTTCTGGGTTGCTAAGAATTGCTCTGTAGAAATACTCATGATTTCTGGTCCTCTAATTTCATAAAAGTCGGTAGCTGAAGAATAATGCCGCCCATCAGCTACATAAATGTTGCCTAACTGCTTATGCTGCAGTGCAACAACAATTCCTATTTTAAGGCTTTATGCTTAATAGTCAAGCTTTTTGTGAAAGTCAAGTACCTAAATGCGCATCTTATTGTTGCATCGCAACAAAACCACTGCCTAGTGTGCCTTGGCCGTTGTCGGACTTAATTAGTCATTATTGGCTTGGCGATAAGGCTCATAGCCTAAGGCTTTAGAGATATTTCTGGCGGTATCTTGTAAGACAGGAATCCAGCCATCGTGCAGGCGATCCGCAGGCGCGGATACCGACAGCCCAGCCACCAACTCACCACTTTCATCATAGATGCCCGCGGCAATACAGCGTACACCCAACTCGAGCTCTTCGTTATCGCGGGCATACCCATGCCGACGTACCACGCTCAGCTCGCGGTCTAAATCCTCGTATCGGGTGAGGCTATTACGGGTATTACCGGCTAATCCGGTACGCATGACATAGGCTCGCACCTGGCGGCTACCCCACGCCGAGAGAAACAGTTTGCCCGTCGATGTGAGGTGCAACGGCGCGTGCCCACCAATCGCACGCACCACTTGCATACCTGAATACTCATTCCAGGCGCGCTCGACATAAACGATCTCATCACCCTGACGCAGGGCGAGATTGACGGTCTGGCCGGTGACCTTGTGTAGTTCGCGCATGTATTCTAGGGCCACTGTGCGCACATTGAGGCGCACCTTGACCAAAGACCCCAGCTCTAATAAGCGCATCCCCAATCGATACAACCCACTGTCCACGCGCTCAACATAACGCCCAATCACCAGATCATTGAGGATACGATGTGTGGTCGAAGTGTGTAATCCCGTGGCCTGTGCCAAGTCTTTTAGGGGCATGGGCTCATCTTCACGTGCCAAAGCGTCTAATAAACGCGTGGCCCGCTCGAGTACTTGGATGCTCATGCCTTGAGCAGGGGTTGAGGTGGTGTGGGTGGTGGGCAGGCTATTTTTATTTGAAGTGTTTTGGGGTGCGTATGAATTCATTTCTTCTGACTCTTGTGCATTGCAACAATTCCATAATATGGAAAAATCTCGGCAAAATCAAGCCTGCACCACACTTTTAATGAACTAGTTTTTATCCGCCGGCGGCGTCAGTTGCCCCCCTAACCGCAAGACCTCATCACGCAAATACTGCAAGGCCGCGCTACCGTCTGCAGGGCCCCCTTTGACCCCTAATTCAATATGGGGACGGCCGCCATTTTCTCCGACGCTGGGCAAGCTAAAGGCTTTGACGCCAGGCCAGTGTTGCTCTACATACTCTAAAGATGGTGTGATACGCGATTCAGGCAAACCAAAGGCCAAAAAAGAGTGCTCTACCAAATGCTGCTGATGCTGGAGATGCGCAAATTTGTTATCAAGCACCCACTCCATCATGGGCCAAGCCATGACCGGAAAACCGGGAGTAAAGGTATGCTGCTGGATATAGAAGCCGGGGATTTTATTAAAAGAGTTGGGCACAATTTCGGCCCCCTGGGGAAAATGCCCCATTTGTAAGCGCTGTTGGTTTTCCGGCAGCGACATATCACCGCTGCCTCTGCCGCGACGCTCATTGTCCTGACAAAGCTCGGTAATCAACCGCTCTGCCTCTGGATGCAAGGCCAAAGGCACCCCCAACGCCTCAGCGGCAGCTTGGCGTGTTTGGTCATCGGGGGTCGCCCCAATGCCCCCACAGCAAAATACAATGTCATCAGTCGCAAAGCTACGCTCTAGACATTGCACGATATGGGCACGCTCGTCGCTGATAATCTCTGCAGCATGCAGCTGTAGCCCCCGCTCGGCCAAGATCTCTATGCATCGTGAAAAATGCTTGTCCTGGCGGCGACCGGATAAAATCTCATCACCGATAATGATCAAACGAAACTTAGGCAGATGGATTGGTTGGGTCATAGGATAACGCCTGTTTGTCTTGGCCTTGGGCAGCTTCGGACGTCGATGCGGTGCCCTCTTGGGGGGTATACTCGGTGCGCAAACTGCTCAAGGCACGTAACGTAAAATGTGCAAACACCAATGCTGAAAAGACCGGCAAAATAATCCAAAAAAACGGGACTAAGCTCAATAACGCCATACTGAGCCCAAGCAGCCAATAATCCCAGCGGTAACGCTGAAATATCAGACGCCGCTCGAGAGAGTTAGCATGGGTAGCGATGGCATCTGCACTAAGAAATCCTTTAAAAGCATACCCCCACCAAAAGATAGGAAGCAATACCGCCAGAGGTGGAATCAACCATAATGGCAAAGTCACTAACCAGCCCACACAAAATACGAGGATAACCTTGAGGGCATTGACCATGCTAAAGACCCCTGCATGGCGTCCGGCGCGCACCAAGTCCGGATAGTCGCGACTGCGTAAATGGGCCACGACAATGGGCATGAGCGCAAATGCCATCACTGCCAACACCAATACAGCAATAAAAGGCAGCACCACCCCCATGGCCAGCACGGTGGCAAAAAAACTTTTCAGTGATAACCACCCCATCATCGTGGCCACCCATTCAGAATGAGCAGCCGCATTTTGCAACCACAAATCCGTGTTTTGGACCGCCGCCTGTGTCTCTAACCAATGCGCGAAATTGGTTTTTAAAGCACCAAAAAACAAAATATAAATCAGCACAAAAGCAGCAAGGCCGACCACGACGGGCAGCAAGATGGCCAACAACATACGGGGCTGAAACTGTGAGCGCAGCGCACTCAAATAGCTAAAGGCCACGCGCTCTAGGATGCCCTGTTGTGAAAAATTGGCTTTCAAGGTTACACTCCACTAACAAAAATACAAGTCCGAGCCCTGAGGATCATAAATCAACTATTGCCTTTTTTTCTATGCCATTGCTGTATCCTGAAAAACACGCCACAGAATTACAACAACGCCTCAATGACCACCCGGATGCATGGGTATTGGTCTGCTATTGCGCGGCCTGGTGCCGTACGTGTGCGGGCTTTGAGGCAGTGATAGAGCAATTTGCACAGGCCCACCCGGAAATGATTTGTGTGTGGGTAGACATCGAAGAGCACGAAGACTTGCTCATGGATGATGATCTCGAGGACTTGCCCACCTTTGCGCTGCAAAAGGGGGCGCACAGCTTTTTTTATGCGCCATTGCCGCCCATGATAGAGCATCTGCAACGCCTCAGCCAACAAGCAGAACAGGGCTTGCTGCCGGCATTAAGCGCAGAGGACTACCCCTTGTTTAAAACGCTCATGGCAGCCCGCGGTACGCTCTAATTACCGCCTAATAACACACCCACTGAACGACGCCGGGTCTTTTCAGCGTCATGACTGCTCGACTCTCGCGGCGCATTTGAGTGCCGCTGTGGCTCATAGGGCTGATGGAAAATTGGGTCCTCAGGCTCTTGGCGGCCACGATGACGGCGCCCCCCTTGAGGGGATGTACCTTGCCGGCTGCCCTGCTCACGCTGTCTGTGCGGCTGGCGATGCCCACGCTGACCGCGTGGCTCGTCATCGTGCGCGCGCACATCGATGGCCAAGGGTGCTTGGGGAGTGATTTGCTCGCCAATGAGTTTTTGTATCTCTTCGAGCAGGCGTTGCTCTTGTTGCTCATCGTAGAGAGAATAGGCTTCGCCACTGGCTCCCGCCCGACCCGTGCGCCCGATACGGTGCACATAGTCCTCGGCATTAAAGGGCAATTCAAAATTCACTACCGCGCTGACCCCTGCAATATCCAACCCTCGCGCGGCCACATCAGTGGCTACCAATATTGGCGTCTGCTCTTTTTTAAAGCTATCTAAAATGCGCAAACGCTCGTTTTGGCTTTTATCGCCGTGAATCGCCTCAGCCGCCAATTGATGACGGGCCAAATAGCGTGCCACACGCTCTGCACCCGCGCGTGTATTGGTAAAGATAATGGTTTGTGACCAAGACTTTTCCTTGAGCAACTGGACCAATGCCGCCTGCTTGTCGCGACCTCGGACCTTGTATAGACCCTGCGTGACGGTATCTGCAGTGGTGTTACGGTGGGCCACCTCAATCTCAACAGGATGATTGAGGAAATCACGACTCAAGCGGCGAATCTCACGGCTAAAGGTCGCTGAAAACAACAGCCCCTGCCGCTGAGCAGGCAAGGTACGCACAATGCGCGATAAGTCAGGCAAAAAGCCCATATCCAGCATGCGATCCGCCTCATCTAGCACTAAAACACCAACCTGTGCCAAGGAAACGTGACGCTGCTCTATGTGGTCCAATAAGCGCCCAGGGGTGGCCACCAATACCTCGCACCCTTGTCTTAGGGCCTCGGTTTGGCTGTTCATATCGACCCCACCAAACACAACGGTACTGCGCAACGGCGTGTGCTGGCTATATTGCTTCACACTTTGGTAGACCTGATCGGCCAGCTCTCGGGTGGGGGTCAAAATCAGCGCCCGCACCGGATGGCGCGCCGGAGACATGCTGTGATTAGCCAGCGGCATTAGGCGATGCAATATGGGCAACACAAAGGCTGCGGTCTTGCCGGTCCCAGTTTGGGCAGCCCCCATCACATCGCGCCCTTGTAGCGCCACAGGAATGGCGCTGGCCTGGATGGGTGTCGGATGTTCGTAACCCAGGCCATCGATGGCCTTGAGCAAGTCAGGATGTAAACCGAAATCCGAAAACTTTTCTTCTGTCGGGGTCTGTGATGAATTTTCTGTAGAAGTCATTGATGTATCAGTGCGGCCTTTTAAATGTCAGCGGAGGTTATACCAATAGGGCTCTGAGCACCCAGAAGCAAACCATCCCACCCAACATCAAGTGCAATGCGTTACGCGTGCGTATAAAAAGTAAAACTGCCAAGGCGGCGGATACTATTTTTATAATCGCCTCGGTAGTGTAATAGCTGCCAGACAAAGGGAATAGCTCGGGAATAATAATGGCGACCAATGCGGCGACAGGCGCAAAACGTAAAGCATGTCGAACCGCCGGTGTCAATGGCAAATGGTCACCAAACAGAAAATAGCCTGCGCGCGTCAACAGGCTACACAATGCCAATAGTAAAATAGCCCCTAAGATATATGTCTGACTACCCATTATTGTACGCCTTTACGAGCATTTGCTAGTTGTTCTGCCACCACGCCTGCGACCATACCAGCAAAAACAGAGGCCACCAGCCCTAATCTCAGGGGTAATAACTGCCCTATCCAGGCGGTGCCCGCCGCCACAATCAAACAAATCAATAAACCACGCGTACTGACCAAAGGCACTAAAATCGCCAACAAGGCGAGGGTGGCGGCATAGTCTAAGGACCAAGACGGGGGAATAAGACCGGCAAAATAAATACCTGCTGCTGAAAACAGCTGCCAACTCAGCCAACCGGGGATGATCATGCCCAAAAAATACCACAGCTGATCGTGTGTGCCGCGTTTTTTGGCCTCGCCATACTGGGCCATAAACAAAGCAAAAGCGACATCACTGGTCAAAAAACCCAGAAATAAACGCTGGCGCCAATTGTAATGACGGAAAAAAGGCTGCAGCGCGGCCCCAAAAATAATAAACCGTATATTCACTACAAAACCGGCCGCGAAAATTAGCCAAAGCGGTGCTTGCGCCTCAAGCAGTGGCAATGCCGTCAACTGCGCGGAGCCGGCATAAACCAATAAAGTCATTGATAAGGCTTGTAGCTCGGACATGCCTGACTTAACCATAGCGATGCCGGTCACAAACCCCCAAATAGAAGTGGCCACCATCGCAGGCAGTACATGCCGCAACCCCAGACCAAAATGCCAGCGCTCTCGCGGTGTCAGATGCCAGCGCCAAAAACTATAATCCTGCACGCAAATACCCTGATTTGTAATAGTGGCTCTATGACAGTCTACGACAATTTGTCGTCTCTCGACAGAAAAGCAACCATACAGTGATCTCCCCGCTACATCTATTCTAAAGAGCTTGCTACAATAATACGGCGGTGCAACAACTGCCCGAGACTTATCTGTATTACTGTCTACTTGGCTCTATTTAATCTAGCTAGCGCCATTTGCTACATGCAAAGGAACAATCACATGAATCAACCCCACACCAAGGCCATTGATGTAGTGTATGTCGATGAAAGTGACTTGCCCGTATACTGCCCGGGGCCCAACTCTCCGCTTTGGAGCATGCATCCCCGCGTGTATATTGAAATAGAGACCTCTAAAAAAGCCCAATGTCCCTACTGCGGTGCTCAATACCAATTACGTCACACCCCCGCGACTGATACGGACAGTGAGGCAGACCATAATATTTCTGCTCCCTGATTTTGAGTTTACCTCGGTCATCCAGATGCTTCTGCATGGATAAGGCCGAGGCGATATCTTTGCCCAACCTTTCATTTATTTGCCTTCGTTTGTGACTGCGCGTCTTGATTCTACTGCTTGCCCTACCCCTTTTTGGTTATCCGGAGGGCATTTACAAACGATTTACAGCGCTTATTGCACCCGCCATCAACGCATCGCTTTTGTGCGCCAACGCGCCAACACTCCCGATGATGATTTCATTGATTTCGACTGGGCGGCCCCTGGTTTATTCCCCGAGCGTCTGCGCTCAGGGGCTTTGGTAAAAGCCGACGTTCAGCTGCGCCATACAGCAGCACGACGTTGGGGTACCGCCGAGGATTGGGCGCACCTCCCCGACCAAACAAGCACGCGCGCCTTACTGCTACTGCACGGCCTTGAGGGCAGCAGTAAAAGCCATTATGCACAGGCCATCGCACAGTATTTTCGTGCCCGCGGTTGGTGTGTGGTCATCGGCCATTTTCGAGGTTGCTCGGGGTTTCCCAACCGAATGGCGCGGGCGTATTATTCCGGCGACAGCACCGACGTTGATTTTATGCTGCAACACGTGCGCCAACATCTGCCCAACGCACAATGGCATGCGGTGGGCATTTCCATGGGGGGGAATGCATTACTTAAATATCTGGGCGAGCAAGGCCAAAATGCACGTTGGCTACAGGGTGCTGCCGCCATCTCGGCCCCATTAGATTTAGTGGCCTGTGGCGAGCAAATATCCAACAGTCTCTCTGGGCGTTTTCTATACAGCCCCCATTTCCTGCGCAGTATGAAGAAAAAAATCTTGGCCAAGACCCGTCGCTACCCCGGGCTGGTCGACTATATGCGCCTGAATCAAGCGCGCACGTTGCGCGATTTTGACGATTTATACACCGCTCCGATGCACGGCTATGTCAATGCTCATGATTATTGGCGCCAATGCTCTGCGCGCCCCCTGCTCAAGGATATTGGTATCCCTACCTTGATCCTCAACGCACGCAACGACCCCTTTATCCCGGTGTATTCCCTGCCTCAACCCCGTGAATGCAGTGCGACTATTGTGTTGCACCAACCTAAAACAGGGGGGCATGTCGGCTTTACCACCGGCCATTTCCCTGGTCACTTTCATTGGTTGCCGCAGCGTATTGCGCAGTTTTTTAATTCTTATAGCGACTGAGCATCTCGCGCTCGCGCTCCATACGATCTTGTAGATCTCGAATCTCAACGTCTAAACGCGACTGCTCATAAAAATCATCGCTCATGTTACGCGCTTGGCGCAGCTGTTCTATCGCGACCGGTAAGGCACCTACCCGCTCGTAGTACTCTGCCATCGCCTTGCGGGCTGCAATGGGCTGGCCGACACGCTCATAACTTTTAGCAATGCGTTGATACCAGCGGGGCTCATCGGGCCATTCGTCTATACGCGCCTGTAAAAAACGAATCACCTCATCATCCTGGCCCTGGGCTTGTAGTGCCTCAGTGTAAACCACCGCCAACGCCTGCTGATCAGACCAACGCTGCCATGCCTTTTGGGCGAGTTGTAATGCTTGCTGAGATTTGTTTTGGGCCATCAGCACCTCGATTTCAAGGATGTCTAAAGCTGCATTTTCTGCTTTGGTACGTGCCTGTTCAATCAACTGTAGACTGTCTGCGTATTCCTTGCGTTTGAATGCGACAAACGCCTTGCCATAGAGCGCTGCCGCCTGCTCTACGCTGCGATCGCCCTGGCTTTCTGCATCAAACTGCTGCAAAAGCTCTTGTAAAGGCATCCCGCCACGGGCCTGGACCACACGGGTGGCCGCGCGCACAAACCAGAAATCATCATTGCTGTAATAAGTATCCTGTCGCGGCGCATTGGCAATGCGGTTTTCAGCATCGGACTGACGCTGTCGGGATAACGGGTGGGTGCTGGCATAAGAGCCACGGGGCGGCTCATTGAGGCGGGAACTTTGCATCAGCCTCTGAAACATTTTGGCCATGCCCTGAGGGTCATACCCCGCCCTGCTTAGCATTTGAAAGCCAATCCTATCGGCCTCCTGCTCGGCCTGACGGGAAAAGCCCAGCTGCCGATCAATGGCCGCCGCCTGCCCAAAAGTGGCCACCCCCATCGCTAAATCTGCACTGCCGGATAAAGCTGCTAACAAGGCCCCCGCCAAAGCAGCCATCATGGCATGACTGGTTTGCGCACTTTGGGTCATCCCACGCGCAACGTGCCGCTGCCCAACGTGTGCAATTTCGTGTGCTAACACAGAGGCCAGCTCGGCCTCTGTGCGAGAGGTTGCAATCAATCCACTATTAATGCCGATATACCCGCCGGGCAAGGCGAACGCATTAATTGAGGGGTCACGTACCGCAAAGACACGGATGGTCTGATTGATATTCACCGGGGCCGCCTCAGCCAAACGCTGCCCCATATCTGTCAAGTACTGACGGATATAAATCTCATCAATATAGGTTGGGTCGCGCCGCCCCTCCTCCATGATGGCATCGCCCAGCATGGCCTCGACCTGCGGCGAGAGCTCGGCAGAAGAGGCCGAACCAATGGCGGGGATACCCACCGGCTGAGCCTGAGCAATCACAGGCTGCCATAACCAAATGGCAGCTGCCAACCACAACAACCAAATGCGCCCTTCGCGCCCTAAATAACGCAAAAAAGTATTCCGTTTGGGTGCCAAAGTGTGATTTCTTAGGTGTGTCATGATGCTTTGCACATTAGTTAAGGGGCCGCGGGGGCCTTGGGCTGCAACCAACGCGGGGCACTGACCTTGCCCTGTGCAGACAGGCGCAATACCGTGCGCAGCGCAAATACAATGCCCATGGTTTCTACCAGCCCTGCCGGTACCCACATGATGAGCCCGCCCATGGCCTGATCCTGTACCGCCGTGATGCTGGGAATCGCCCGGCCACACAAATCAAAAATGGGGTATAGATCATGATTGGTAAAGGCGATATACGCACCCGCCGCAATTTGAGGCGTCATGGTGATCAATGGCGAAATGACGCGCCCCCAGGGATTCATCGCGGCGGGCGGATATGGGCGTCGATCCAAGATGAGATTCCAATACATAAAGCCACTGATCACCACAGACCAATTCATAAATCGATATAAACGCCAATCGATCATAGAGTAGAACTGCGGGGTAGGCAGCAGCCAAATAATCACAAAGAAAATAAACAGAAAAGGGATCAGTATCGGGTGGGTACACCAGCGAATGCAGGTCTGCCCCAATGCAGTCTGATTAAAACGGCGCAACCGATGACGCCAAGACAAGGGCAAGCCCGCTCGCATCACCTGTCCTGGATAGGACAGCATCACCAAGAAAGGGGCCAAATGGTGCAAAAACAAATGCTGTATGCGGTGGATGAAAAACATGCGCTCGGCATAATAATCGACCCGCGTATGCAGGCAGATATAGAGCATGATCACGCCGATAAAAAACAGCCAACGCCGCTGCGCATTCACATGGTGAACTCGACAGCCACGCACAAACAAAAAAATCCCTATAATGAACAGAGTGAGTAGCGTGGGCGAGGGCTCCCAAGGAGTCGCCCAATCAATGATCGTCTCGACGGTTTCGTTTTGTAGACTCGATATCACACTGCTTTCCTGCAAATTTGCTTTGATGCCCTACCTATAGGTAGGATAATGCTTTCTTTGACACCGTGCAGGCAAATATGTTCCTGTACGTGCCGCTATGGACCATTCCTCATCCCCACAGAGTGCGCTTATGAGCAACGCCGACTTTGATCTTGCAATATGCGGTGCAGGGCCCACGGGCTGTGCATTGGCACTCTTACTTGCTAAATATAGCCCAAACCCCGAGCGCATCGCACTGATCGGCCGCCGCCCAACAGGGGATCAGCCCGCCTCAGACCCCCGCGCCATTGCCTTGAATCACGGCAGTCGGCAGCTATTAAAGTCTATTCAAGGCTGGCCCGGGCACAGTGCTGCCATCCAAACGGTGCACGTTTCTCAACGCGGATACCTGGGGCGAACCCTGATTGAGGCCGAGGATATGGGGGTGCCTTCATTGGGTGCCGTGGTGAGTTATGATGCACTCATACAACAACTCCATCAGGCCGTGGCCCAAACTGCGATTCATTTTATACAGTCGCCCACAGCCGTCACCCCACGTGCCGGGCAACCGGTCCATATAGAAATCCCAAACGAGAGCGCCACCTTGCTCAGCGCGCGCATGGCGGTACAGTCCGACGGCCACCAACCGGTGGGGCTGGCTCGCGATTACCAACAACATGCCGTGCTGGCGACGCTCAAGGTCTCTCACCCCGTGCAGGGGCGGGCCTACGAGCGATTTACTCAAACCGGTCCCTTTGCTTTATTACCGCACCCTCAATCCGATCAGCACTATGCGCTGGTGTGGTGCCTGGACCCGATGCAGGCCCAATACCATCACGCTCAGCCGGCGGCTGCCTTTGAGCAGGCAATAGAGCAAATCTTTGGCCCATGGCTCGGACGCCTTGAGCTGGCCAGTGAGCGTTTTGTATTTCCCCTCAGTTTGCATGCAGGGGCGCATTCCGTAGCGGCCCGCATTATTGCGATTGGCAATGCTGCTCAAACCATGCATCCCGTCGCCGGCCAAGGGCTCAACCTGGGCCTGCGCGACGTGGCTCAGCTCGCGCAAACCTTGCGTACCTGGTTGGCGCAGCCCGAGCAGGACCCCACCCCTCTGCTGGATGATTTTATTCGCCAACGTCAACCCGATCGCTGGCTGACCATCGGGGTGACCGATACTCTGGCGCGTGTCTTTACCGCCCCCAGCAGCCTCGTGCATCATGCACTGGGGCTGGGACTATTGGGCTTAGATGTGTTGGCGACGCCCCGCCGTGGTTTTACCCGTCATCTTTTACAGGGGCTCCGTCGCTAGGCTGCTTTGAGGACAAAGGTTAATTGACATGCAGATTGGTCCATGGAAATTCAGTAATCGGGTTTTTGTTGCCCCCATGGCAGGGGTGACTGACCGCCCCTACCGACGTCTATGCAAGGCGCTTGGCGCTGAATATGCGGTCTCTGAAATGGCCGCCAGCAACCCACAGCTGTGGGATACCGTTAAAACCGCACGCCGTTTAGATCACGAGGGCGAGCCTGATCCTATCGCCATCCAGCTCACTGGGGCAGATCCCAATATGATGGCCGAAGCCGCTAAATTTAATATAGATAAAGGCGCTCAGATCATCGATATCAACATGGGCTGTCCAGCACGCAAAGTCTGCAATGTTTTGTCGGGCTCTGGTCTGCTCAATGATCTAGACCAGGTGGCCAAGGTACTAGAAAGTGTGGTGGCCACTTGCCAGCCCCACGGGGTGCCTGTCACCCTCAAAACGCGTACCGGCTGGGATCAGCAGACCATCACAGCCCCTCAGGTCGCCCGCATGGCCGAGGATGTTGGCATCGCCGCGATCACCATACACGGCCGCACGCGTAATGACTTTTACAAGGGTCAGGCAGAATACGACACCATCGCAGCAGTCAAACAAAGCGTCACCATCCCAGTCATTGCAAATGGGGATATCGATAGTCCAGAAAAAGCCCAATACGTATTACAGTATACGGGGGCCGATGCCGTCATGATTGGTCGAGCCGCACAGGGGCGCCCGTGGATTTTTCATCATATCCATCATTATCTGACCCATGGTGAGCAACTTGCTCCTCCTACCTTTGGGGCATTGCGGCAACTGCTCTTAGAGCACCTTGTGGATCATCATGCCTTTTATGGCGAATTTACTGGGGTCCGAACGGCGCGCAAGCATATTGCTTGGTACTTTGGACGCACTCCTGGTGCCAAAAACTGGCTGCGCAGTTTTCATAAAATTGAATCTAGCCACGAGCAACTGCGCGCCATCGAAGACTGGTTTGATCAACAAGACCCAGACCAAAGAATTGCCTCCTGAGGCCGTAGGTTAACTTTTTCACTCTCAAAATAAAATGTCTACAATTAACTCTCTACAAGAATCCGTGCGCGATAGCATCGAACGTTATCTATCTGATTTGGGCGATGCAGAACCCCACGACATGCTATCCATGGTCGTTAACTGTGTAGAAAAGCCCGTGATCCAAATTGCCTTGGAAAAAACCCAGGGTAATCAGACGCGGGCGGCGCGTATGCTGGGCATCACGCGCAGCACCCTGCGCAAGAAAATCATCGCACACGACATCAAGCTATAGGAATCAATAGGCACGTACATGAGCACTCTTACCGCACTGCTGTCTGTTTCAGACAAAACAGGTTTAGTTGAATTTGCCCAGGGGCTGCACCAGCTCGGGGTACGCATCCTCTCGACCGGAGGCACTGCCCGCCTACTGACCGAGGCAGGCATCCCTGCCACCGAGGTATCGGATGTGACCCAATTTCCTGAGATTCTCGATGGCCGGGTCAAAACGCTTCACCCCTCCATCCATGGGGGTATTTTGGCTAAACGCGATGATGCCACCCACCAACAGACCCTCAAGGACCACGATATTCAGCCCATTGATCTGGTGGTGGTCAATCTGTACCCCTTTCAACAGACAGTCGCTGCCACCGATTGCACGCTGGCGCACGCCATCGAAAACATCGATATTGGCGGTCCTGCCATGGTGCGTGCTGCAGCCAAAAATCACGGCAATGACCAAGGCGGTGTGACCGTGGTGGTCGACCCCGCAGATTACCCCGAGGTGCTCGAGGCATTACAACATCACAACCAAACCTCTTACGCATTGCGTTTACGCCTGGCCACCAAGGCCTATGGTCATACCGCCGCGTACGATGGTGCCATCAGCAACTATCTCAGTGCGCTGGCCGAGCCTGCTCCCGCGCCTGCTGAGGTCCCCGAGCGCCAACAGTGGCCACACACTCTCACCCTCCAAATGCAGCGCAGCCAAAGCCTGCGTTATGGCGAAAACCCGCACCAAGAGGCCAGCTTTTATCGCGACCTACAACCCGCTGCCGCAGGTTTGTTGGGACGTTACGAGCAACTACAAGGCAAAGAGTTGTCCTACAACAATATTGCCGACGCCGATGCGGCTTGGGAGTGTGTGCGCAGCCTGACTCAGCCCGCTTGTGTCATTGTCAAACACGCCAACCCCTGTGGCGTTGCCTTGGGGGCCAACAGCACCGAGGCCTATCAGCGCGCTTTTCAGACCGATTCCACCTCCGCCTTTGGCGGCATCATCGCCTTTAACAGCCCAGTTGACGCTTCCACAGTCGAGGCACTCAACCAACAATTCGTTGAGGTGCTACTGGCTCCAGAGTACAGCCCTGAGGCTTTGCAAATGTTGGCCCAAAAGAAAAACATGCGGGTGTTACGTCTGCCTCTGGGCGATGGCCATAACGACTTTGAACTCAAGCGCGTCGGTGGTGGCTGGCTGGCACAAACCCCGGATACGCACGCAGATAATCAGGCCCTATTCGAGGTGGTGACCCAGCGCCAACCCACTCCAGAGCAAATGAATGATTTGCTTTTTGCCTGGACGGTTGCCAAATTTGTTAAATCCAATGCCATCGTATTTTGTCGCGATAATATGACGGTCGGTATTGGTGCCGGCCAAATGAGTCGCGTTGATTCAGCGCGCATCGCAGCACTCAAAGCAGACAACGCCGGGCTTGGACTCCAGCGCTCTGCGGTCGCTTCAGATGCTTTTTTCCCATTTAGAGATGGCCTAGACGTCGTTGCCGAGGCCGGGGCGACGGCAGTCATCCAGCCCGGTGGCAGCATCCGTGATGACGAGGTCATCGCCGCCGCCAACGAGCGTGATATTGTGATGGTCTTTACCAAGACCCGTCACTTCCGCCACTGATGCGCATTATTGGCATCGACCCAGGATTACGCCGTACCGGGTACGGCGTCATCGACGTACAAGGCAGTCATCTGCACTATGTCGCCAGCGGGACGATTGTGGTCCCTACCGAGCTCGAGCTGGCCCAACGTTTAAACACTATTTTCTCGGCCCTCCAAGAGCTCATCAGCACGCATCAACCCACTCAATCGGCAATTGAAAAGGTCTTTGTCAACGTCAATCCGCACACCACTTTGCTCTTAGGTCAGGCGCGTGGGGCGGCGCTGTGCTCATTGGCTTTTCAGGCGCTGCCGGTGCATGAGTACACCGCGCTACAAATCAAAAAAACGGTGGTTGGGCAAGGTCATGCGGCCAAAGAGCAGATACAAACCATGGTGCGCTATTTGTTACAGCTCGATGGCGAGCCCGCCCCCGATGCCGCTGATGCCCTAGCCTGCGCGATTTGCCACGCACATCACTACCCCATGCAGCGCGGATTGCGCACGCAAAAGCACCTAAGCAATACGCCCGGCGGACTGCGCAAAGGTCGTTTTCGCGATTAATCTCAGCGACTGCCTTTGGCGGAGTTGTCGCCTATAGATTCTGTTAACTTTATTCACTGGTGACTCGAGCTGGTCCCCATCACAAAGGATGTCATCCATGATCGGACGTTTACGCGGTGTTTTAATAGAAAAAACCCCTCCTACCATCTGCCTTGATGTACAAGGCGTAGGCTATGAGCTCGATGTGCCCATGAGCACCTTTTACCATTTGCCCGAGCTTAACCAAGAAGTGGTGCTGTTCACCCACCTGAGTATTCGCGATGATGCGCACGTGCTCTATGGCTTTGGTTCTGACCAAGAGCGGCAAACCTTTAGACAACTCATTAAAGTCAGTGGCATCGGTGCACGCACGGCCCTGTCTATTTTGTCCGGACTCAATGTGGATGAATTGGCCACGGCCATTGAGCAAGAGGACAGCCAAACCTTGACCCAGGTCCCCGGCATCGGCAAGAAAACCGCCCAACGCCTATTGCTCGAATTGAGGGGCAAACTGGCTGCCGTGAGCCCTAACCTCGAGGCTCACAGCAGCACCCATGCGCCCGCCCCACAAAAACGCAGCGATATTGAAAATGCTTTACTGGCGCTGGGCTACAACCAAAAGGAAATTAATCGTGTCCTCAAGGACATAGATGCCGAGCTCAGTGTCGAAGAGAGCATCCGCCAGGCCCTACAAAAACTCGCAGGACGATAAGTGGCTGCACCGCCCATGAGTACTGGGCGAGCCGCCTCGTCGGGCACTGCATCCTGTGTACTTTGGGCCAACTTAGTGCGTGAGGTAGTGTGCAAAGGCAGCGGGATCAACGTTGCCTCCACTCAGGATGACGCCAACGCGCTGCCCTGAGACGGGCACACGGCCCTGTAAGAGGGCCGCTAACCCCAAGGCTGCGGTGGGTTCGATCACCAATTTGAGCTCGGTGGCCACCAGCTGCAGGGCCTGTATCAATGCGCTGTCTGGTACCGTAAGCACATCGCGTGCGTAGCGACGGATCAAGGCAAAGGTAATGGGCGCCAAGGCCTGGGTCAGCGCTCCATCAGCAATGGACTGTGGCGGCTCGATAGTATGGATGACGCCGCTACGAAAAGACTGCTGGCCATCGTCACCGGCCTCGGGCTCCACCCCATACACCGCGCACTCGGGCGCACGCCCTTGCTGGGCGAGTAGGCTACCGGATAGCAGGCCGCCCCCACCCAACGGCACAAACAAAGCATCTAGCTCACCCACCTCGGAAAAGAGCTCATCGGCTGCAGTCCCCTGCCCGGCAATCACATCGGGATGGGCAAAGGGGGGAATGATAGTCGCTCCCTGTTCTCGAGCCAAGGCTTGGGCAATGGCCTCACGGTCCTCACTCAGGCGCTGATAATTGACTACCCGTGCCCCATAACCCAGCACATTATTTTTCTTGATCGCGGGGGCATCCGCCGGCATAACGATGGTGGCTGCAATACCAAAGATCTGGGCGGCCAGGGCCACTGCCTGCGCATGGTTTCCAGATGAAAATGCCACCACGCCGCGTGCTCGTTGCGCCTCGTCCAAAGCAGCAATAGCGTTGTAGGCTCCTCTAAATTTAAAGGCCCCCACCCGCTGCAAGTTTTCACATTTGAAAAACACCTCGGCCCCGACCTGTGCGTCAATGGCCGCAGAACGTAACACCGGGGTGCGCACGGCCTGCCCCGCCAAGCGTTGAGCCGCCTGTTGAACTGCCTGTGCATTTAAATCCATCCACTCATCCATGCCTGAAACTCCTATGCTCATGTTATGCTTTGACCCATGACGACGCCGTTCAGCATCCCGAGCTCGGACTTTCCCCATCGGGCAGTTTCGGGTTAGGATACTGTATATCAACACAGTGAAATAGCCATGGTAATTCAATCCGATCAGCTTGGCAGCTCGGCTGGTGCGCCCCGCCTGATCAGCCCTCATCCGCTCAATCACGAGGACTCCGCCGAGCGCGCCCTGCGCCCCAAACAACTCGACGAATATATTGGCCAGCACAAGGTCCGTGGCCAGCTCGAGATCTTTATCTCGGCCGCCAAACAGCGCCAAGAGGCCCTAGACCACGTGCTGCTCTTTGGTCCACCCGGACTGGGTAAAACCACCCTTGCCCATATCGTCGCCCAAGAGCTCGGCGTCCACCTCAAACAGACCTCGGGCCCCGTGCTCGAGCGCCCCGGGGATCTGGCGGCCATTTTGACCAGCCTCGAGCCCAACGATGTACTCTTCATCGATGAAATTCATCGCCTCTCACCCGTAGTCGAGGAAATACTCTATCCCGCCCTCGAGGACTTTCAAATCGACATCCTCATCGGCGAGGGGCCCGCCGCACGCAGTGTCAAAATTGATCTGCAGCCCTTTACCCTAGTGGGGGCGACCACGCGCGCAGGCATGCTCACCACCCCACTACGAGATCGTTTTGGCATTGTATCTCGACTCGAATTCTATCAGGTGGCCGATTTACAAAAAATTGTCACGCGCAGCGCTGGGCTATTGGGCGTCGAGGCAACCCCCGATGGGGCCGCCGAGATCGCCCGCCGTGCACGCGGCACACCGCGCGTGGCCAACCGCCTCTTGAGACGGGTACGCGACTACGCTGATGTCAAGGCACAGGGCATTATTGACGAGCCGACCGCACAGGCCGCCTTGGCCATGCTCGAGGTCGATCCGCTCGGCCTCGATTTGATGGACCGCAAACTACTTGAAACCATTATTCATCACTTTGAGGGGGGGCCCGTCGGTGTCGATAGCCTCGCCGCTGCCATCAACGAAGAGCGCGACACCATCGAGGATGTCATCGAGCCCTATTTGATCCAACACGGCTTTTTACAACGTACACCACGCGGTCGTCAGGCGACGAGCCGCAGCTGGGAGCACTTGGGCCTCAAAACCCCTACCCGCTCGACACAGCCTGGGCTCTTTGGGGGTCAAGCGGCCGAGGATTAGCGTGCCCATGCTGACTTTGCACGGGTCTGCGCTTTTGATTAAACCACACTGACTGTTTACCTTGCAGGACAGCCCGACTCTGCTCAGTCAATAAAAACGTCCCGTATCCTTGGCTATCGACCCGCAATAACTGCTGGGCCAGCATCTGTCGCGCCATATCTCGCCATTGACTGGCGCTATACTGCGCACCCACCCCAAAGACGCTCAAATGCTGATGTCCAAACTGTATGACTCGCTCTGTCCGGCGTCCTCGTAAAATAGCAATCAAATGAGTCGCACCAAAATGCTGACCATGCTCTCGCCACAAGCGATAAATGGCAGACAAGAGCATTTGCGCCGGGACTGTCCCCTCCCACTGGCGTCCGGGTGACAAGCAATTATCACAATAACCACAAGGCTCAGCGGACTCATCGAAATAGGCCAGCAACCGCTGGCGACGACAATGCACCGTCTCGCACAACCCCAACATCGCATTGATATGTTGCGCCTGTTGCTGCCTAAAAGCACCTTGGGTCGGTGACTCGGCCACCATGCGATGGAGTTGTATGGCATCTTGTAAGCCATAGGCCAGCCAAGCACTGGCAGGTTGACCATCGCGCCCGGCGCGACCGGTTTCTTGGTAATAGCCCTCGATAGAACGCGGTAAGTCAATGTGCGCCACATAACGCACATCGGGTTTATCAATCCCCATGCCAAAGGCAATGGTCGCCACCACAACCACCCCGGGGGTCTCTAAAAACAAAGCCTGATGACGGGCTCGCTGGGCGGTGCTCAGACCTGCATGATAGGGCACTGCCGTCACCCCGCGCTGTTGTAGATAGTGGCTGAGATCCTCTACCCGCGCCCGCGAACGAGCATAAATAATACCGCTATCCCCTGGGTGCTCGGCCTGTATCCACTGCCATAACTGCTCTTTGGTGTTTTTCTTTTCCACCATTTGATAAAAGATATTGGGCCGATCAAAACTAGCGACAAATTGAGCGGCATCCTCGAGCCCCAAACGATGTGCGATTTCCTGCCGCGTTTGTGCATTTGCCGTCGCCGTGAGCGCCACTCTAGGCACCTGGGGCCAATGCTCTGCCAGCATCGATAAACCCAGATACTCAGGTCTAAAATCATGCCCCCACTGTGCCACACAATGGGCCTCATCAATGGCAAATAAAGCTATCGGCAATGATTTTAAAAGCTCTAGGGTACGCGGACTCGTCAAGCGTTCGGGCGCAATATAGAGCAAATCGATGGTGCCCTGGCGCAAAGCCTGCTCGACCTCTTGTGTTTCGTGCCAGCTGAGGGTGGAGTTTAAAAAAGCTGCCTGCACCCCGAGATCCCTGAGACTTTGCACCTGGTCCTGCATCAAGGCAATGAGGGGTGAAATCACAATGGCCACACCGGGGCGCACCAATGCGGGAATCTGGTAGCACAAAGACTTGCCCCCACCAGTGGGCATCAGTACCAAGGCGTGATTGCCGGCACAAATATGCGTGATGATTTCTTCTTGTTGTCCCTTAAATGAGGTATGGCCAAAAACCGTGCGTAACACCTCGTAGGCCTTTTGCATAACACCCCACCTAAGTCATTAAAATGAATCTAACCACCATAGACAACTAGCGGCGGAAATGCAACAACGCCTCGCTAGAGGCATCCAAGGTGCGCTTGAGTACCGAATAACGCTCGAGCAAAGCAGATTTATAAACTACCCCGAGCAAACGTTTTTGGGTTTCATTATTCACCACGGGGAGTCGTTCACCATTGAAATTAACAAAGAGACCCTGCGCATCATCCAGACTCATGGACGAGGTCAACGGCTCAATGGCATCTATTTTCACATGCTCACCCAAGGGCTCATCTTGGGCCTCTGGGTGTTGTATCAGCAGTCGAGTGAGGCTTTGCTGCTCGATCACCCCTTGATAAATATTGCCCTCATCCACGATGTAAATATAGCGTACGGGATAATCCAAAAACATCTGTATGGACTCGCGCACCGTCGCCGTCATGGGCAATACCGTCTCGGCCGGCTTAATGAGCTGATTAATGCGCGTATAACGCAAGGTGTGGCGCAGCAATTCATCACGTTCACGCACCAACACCACATCATACATGGCGACCTCAGCCATGGTGCGCGAAACAAAATAGGCAATCACAGAGGCCATAATCAGCGGCAACACCAATTGGTAGCTAAGGGTCATTTCAAAAATCATCAAAATAGCCATCAACGGAGCACTGGTCGCCGCCCCTAAAAACGCCCCCATCCCCACCAAGGTATACATCACCGGACTGACCTCTAAACCGGGCACCAATGCATGCGTCACATTGGCAAACAAGGCACCAAAAGCCGCCCCCACAAACAGAGCCGGGGTAAACACCCCACCTATGGCCCCCGAGCCCACCGTAATGACAGTGGCAAACACCTTGGCAAACAACATTGAGACAATGGCATACCAAGCCCAATCATCATGCAATAAAGAGCGCACCACACTGTAGCCGTTACCGGCCACCTCAGGGGTCAGCAACAATAGCAGCCCCAAAATAAAGCCCCCTAGGGTCAAACGTGCCACCAACGGCATCCCCGTACGGGCCACATAGCTTTTGGTGGCGCTCATTAATTGCAAAAAGCCCGGGGCCACCACGCCAATAATGGCGCCTAGGATGACAAAAACGGCCATATCCAACCCAGAGCTCACAGCCTCAAGGCCAAACATCTCATAGGGCGCCTGATAATGCCCCGTCATACGCATGGTCAAATTGGCCGACGCAGAGGCAATCAGCAAAGGGCCTAGGGTTTGAATCTGCATCGAGCCCAAAATAATTTCTGCCACAAAAATCGTCCCAGCCAAAGGCGCGCCATAGGCCGCAGATACCCCCGCTGCGGCCCCACAAGCCACCAACAAACGCATACGCGAGGTCGCGATTTTGATCAGCCGTCCAAATAAGGAGGCCACCAATGACGAGAGCAAAATCATCGCCCCCTCTCGACCGATGGACCCCCCCGAAGAAACGGTAAACAACGAAGACAATGAACGCAGCACGGATTGCCGCACGGACAAACGGCCGTCACCAATGACCACGGCCTCCATATAATCCGCTTTGGCCCCCTTTTTGGCGCGGTTACCAAACCACAAAAAGATACCCGCAATCGCGCCCCCGAGGGTTGGGAAAAGCACCCGCAACCATGGGTCTAAGGCACTGGTCACCCCAACAATGCTGCCCGAACGCCCAGTGGCTATCTGTTGGATGAGTAAAATCCCCTGATGAAAGGCAATGACCGCAGACGCCCCTAAAATGCCCATAATGGCCGCCCAAAATAACATCGCGGGCGTATCCGCCAACCAGCGTCGGTGGCGAAAACGGCGCCGCAGGGGGATAATGGCTTTTTTAAGCATGGGCAAAGAAAAAAATGGGTGACAATGGCCTAATGACTGAGCTGCTCGTAATCAGGCACCTGAGGCGGTCGCGATAAACCAAATAACCGCCAATACACACGAAAATTAAAAAACAACACAAAAGGCAAAGCGATCAATGCCATCACGCCCACAATGTATAAAGTAGGCACTGAGACGGCGGCATCCCAGAGGGTGATTTGGTCGAGGACGAAAAAAGGGAAAAAACTAAAGACAAAACCAAAGGCCACCGCCAAAAAGATTAAAAGGGTGAGCACAAAAGGCAATGCGGTCGTGCGGATACTGCTGTGTAATAAGCGTTGTAAACACATCTCAATGCCCACAAAACAGGCCAACAACCCCGTCCAAAAAATATACACCGACCAACGCCGCGCCCCCTCGGTCCATTTAAGAAACACGCCGGCATTTTCCAAGGCCAACACCACCGACGCCGCCACTACCCCCGCGGCAAACCAACGAATAGAGCGTCGCGCCCATAAAATAGAACGCACTCTGAGCACCCCGGCCTGGCGCATCATCAACCAAGCTGCCCCCAGCAGTAAATAGGCGGCAACACTACACAGCCCTACCAATAGGCTAAACCACAGATACCCCCCCTGCCATTGGCCATTAACCACCACCTGGGCCACCAACAAACCATGCGCAAAGGCCACCATCAATGAGCCCACACAAAACCCCACCGCCCACATAGGCTGTTGAGACTCGGGGGCACGCAAACGCCACTCAAAACACACTGAACGCACGAGCACGCCCATCGCGAGTACAAACAACGGGATAAACAAATGCCCCAACAACCCGGCCCAGGCGCCTGGGAACACCGTGGCCAATAAGCCAAGCCCCATCAACAGCCACAACTCATTGGCGTCGCGCCATGGACTGAGCAATGCCAGCATACGGGCCCGCAGTTCTTGGGGAGCGATGCTCAACAAACAGCCGACGCCAATGTCAAAACCATCCAGCAGCACGCCCAGAAAAGACACCAACAAAAATAGAGCGAAAAAAAGCAACGGCAGCCAAAAAGCTGGCTCGCTGACACTTAACCCCAATGCTGCGGCGAGAAACTCGATCATGCGCGCCCCCGATGCCGAGCGACGGGAATCACCCCAAAACGCCCCGCATACCGAACCAAAGAAACAAAACCAATCACACCCAATAAATACACCACGCAGCTCAGCACGAGGCTGGCCATCAACCAACTATCACGCAAATGGCTGTACAGCTCGCTCGTCGTCAACCCCTCAAACACGGCATAAGGTAGCGCGCCAAACAGCTGATAGGCTAAACCACAACCTACCAAGGCAGCGGCTAAAAAGGGCAAAATCAATAAGAAATGACGCCAACGCTCGCTCAACATATTGGGGTCAAAATAACGGCGCCCAATTAACCACAACGTACGCAACTGAGCCACCAGCAGCAGCCCGCCTACAAGTAAGGCTAACCGAAAAGCCCAAAAAACCAAGTTGACAGGGGGGAGCATCCCGACGCCCTTATCTAGGCCAATATAGTGCTGTGTCGTGTCCTGCCCTAACCACCAAAAATCGCTGAGAGGCAGACCGATACTAAAATAGTTTTCATGCTCCACCTCGTTGGACCAGGCGGCGAATAACCACTCGGGCGTCGCGCCACTATGCCAAAACGCATTGAGCGCCGCTGCCTTGAGCGGCTGGTGCTGGGCCAGCCACGCACCATGCCCGGCCACCCCGATGAGCAAACCCACCAAAGCCGCCACCGACAGCAGCAAGGCAAACCGATTGACGCGGCGCTCACCCTCGTTGACCGGGCGGCGGATGGATTGTCGGGCCAGCATCGCCTGAATCAAGATCCCAGCCACCAATAGGCTGCCTGCAAAAAATAACCCCCCATACCAATACAACAAGGGGTTGCGAAACACGGCCCCCCAATCCAGCATCTGCAAGCTGCCATCCGACCACTGTGCCCCTACCGGATGGTGTAACCAGCCCACCCACGCCACGAGGATGAAAAGCAGCCCCGTATTAATCAGTGCCGTCACCCCCACCACCCCCGCATGCAACCAGTTGGGCATGCGCCGCTGGGCATACAACATCAGCCCTAAAAAGGAGGATTTAAAAATTAAAGTTGTTACAATAACCGCTGCCAGCAAGGGGCTACTGAGCAGCGCAGTCTTTTGCAAAAACTCTGGCCAGAGCGTACCGAGTAATACAATCACAGGTATACTGGCAGCAATACTCAGTACCGTTGCGAGCGCAAAGACGCGCACCCAAGTCCGGTAAGCAGGTAACCACATCGCTTGATTGCTGCCCAAAGTACGCAGGCGAAACACCAAGAGCACCCACGACAATCCCAGCTCGATGGCGAAAAATACAGCCACAAAGCTTAGGCTCAGGAAAAATTGTAATTCAGCCAGCCAAAGTGTCGAATGGGTCATGATTGATACACTCTTTTGCCACCCAGTATATTTTTATGTGCCTCAAGTCGCAACATGCACAGTATATCGACTTTGTTCATGGCAAAATAGTAATCGTTTTTGTTTGTTCCTTTTTATAGACTCGCATATGACCACAGATTCACATCCCGCTCCGTCGAATTTTATCCGCTCGATCATAGACAAAGACCTTGAAAGCGGTCGTTACGCAACAAAACGCTGGGCTGGCCGGCCTGGCCCTGCTGCCGTACAAGAAGGGGCACCCGTTGATCAGGCGCGTATTCGTACACGCTTCCCACCTGAACCCAACGGCTATCTACACATCGGTCATGCCAAGAGCATTTGCTTAAACTTTGGGCTGGCCAAAGACTACCAGGGAGCTTGCCATCTGCGCTTTGATGACACCAACCCGGAAACCGAAGAACAGGAATATGTAGACGCCATCATTGATATGGTGCAGTGGCTGGGTTTTGATTGGGTCGATGGCGAGGATGATAATCTATATTTTGCCAGCGATTATTTTGATGATATGTACACCTTTGCCGAGGCCTTGGTCGAGGCAGGGTACGCTTACATCGATGAGCAAAGTCCCGAGGAAATCAGCCGTACGCGAGGCACATTGACTGAAAAAGGGACTCCCTCGCCCTGGCGCGATCGCCCTGCAGCAGAGTCACTGCAATTGCTGCGCGAGATGAGAGACGGCAAGCACCCCAACGGCAGCATGTGCCTGCGGGCCAAAATCGATATGGGCTCACCCAATATCAACATGCGCGATCCCGTCATCTACAGGATCCGCCATGCGGAACACCACCGCACAGGCGACAAATGGTGCATCTACCCCATGTATAGCTGGGCTCACCCTGTTGAAGATGCACTCGAGATGATTACACACAGTCTGTGCACCCTAGAGTTTGAAGACCAACGCCCTTTTTATAACTGGACGTTGGAAAAACTCAGTGAGTTGGGCTTTTTCACCGACCCCTTGCCGCAACAAATCGAATTTGCACGCCTATATTTGACTCATGTAGTGACCAGCAAGCGCAAGCTGCGTCAACTCGTAGAAAATGGTCATGTCGAGGGCTGGGATGACCCGCGCTTGCCGACCCTGGCGGGCCTACGTCGTCGCGGTTATACCCCCGAGGCCATTCGCCTATTTTGCGAACGCATTGGTGTTTCCAAGGCAGACTCTCGCATCGACTATAGCGTGCTCGAGCAATCACTACGCGATGTGCTGGATCCCGTCGCCCCACGCAGTGTTGCCGTACTGGATCCCATCAAACTTATCATCACCAACTTGCCCGAGGATCACGATGAGCCTTGCACGGCACCGCTCAGTCCGCATGATCCTGAGGCCGGCCAGCGCCACTTTAGCTTTACCCGCGAGCTCTGGATCGAGCGTGATGATTTCCGCGAGGACCCAGAGAAGCGCTATTTCCGTCTCTATCCCGGCAACAAGGTACGCCTCAAATACGCTTATATCGTTGAGTGCACTGGTTTTAAAAAGGACGATGCGGGCAATGTGACCGAGGTGTATGCTGAGTATATCCCTGACACTAAATCAGGGACCCCTGGCGCCAGCTCAGTCCGCGTCCGCGGGGCCATTACCTGGGTCAGTGTCAAGCATGCGCTCTCGGCCGAGGTGCGCCTCTACGACCGCCTGTTTACCGACCCTCATCCAGATATTGGCGACAAAGATTTCCTGAGCCTGATCAATCCAGACTCTATGCAAACGGTGCAGGCATGGGTAGAGCCTGGCCTCGTTGCTGAGCCTGAGGCCTTTTGGCAGTTTGAACGCTTAGGTTATTTCGTTGCTGATCGCGAGCTTTCCACTCCCGAACGCCCAGTTTTGAATCGCACTGCCACACTGCGCGATAACTGGGTCTAATTTTCTAAAGGTGCCACGTGACACAACAAGAGCGCACACCCGATAGAGCCATTGATTTTAAAAGCGCGACCTTAGATACCGTCCGGTTAGTGCTGCAGCCCCAAGATCTCGACACGCTGCTCACCCAGCTGCAACAACATCTCGAGCAATCGGCTGGTTTTTTTGCTGGCGAAGCCGTAGTCATCGATGCCAGCGCCCTCCAAGAGGGGCTTGACTGGGCGACACTCCAAGACTGTTTGCGGGCGCACGAATTACATCCTCTGGGGGTGGTGGCCACGGGGGCCGCCGCCCGCAGCGCCGAAGAGGCGGGGCTGCCGCTGTTGAGTCTGTCTCGGCCACAAGCGCGCCCAAGCTCAGAGTCCACCCATACGGCGCCCCCCTCAACCGCAGCGGATGCCTCTGCCCCCCAAGATACCGCCGCCTTAGAAACTAAGGCGGCGGCTGAGGCAACGGACACAGCAGCACCTGCCGCAACCCCCCAGGAAACAGCCCAAGAAAACCCCACCCCCGAGATCGACAGCCCCGATTCCAATACGACTCAGAACGGTGCTCGACCCACCAAAGTTATCCAGCGTCAGTTGCGCTCGGGGCAGCGCATCTATGCCCAGGATAGTGATCTGATTATTATTGGTGTGGTGAGCCAAGGGGCCGAGGTTATTGCCGATGGCAATATCCATGTCTACGGGCCGCTGCGCGGGCGCGCGATGGCGGGTGCCAGCGGTAATACAGAGGCCCGCATTTTCACTACTGAGCTCGATCCTGAGCTCATTGCCATCGCTGGCGTCTATAAAGTGATCGAAGAGGCACTGCCTGATCAGCACCGCAATCAAAATGCAGTGATTTCCTTACATGGAGAGAGCTTAAAAATTGAATCAATCCGTTAAGCATTGTTCAATACACTTGCGTAAAATACTAAACCGTGCCAACGTTACTGTTGCATGTGCCCCGGTTTCTTTTAAAATCAAGGACGCCACAGGCATTATCGGTCATCGTTAGGATGATGGCCCACTTAAAGCGCGTTATTAACTTTTAAGGATGCACACCGTCATGACACGAATCGTTGTGGTGACTTCAGGCAAGGGTGGCGTGGGGAAAACCACCACCAGTGCCAGTTTCGCGGCCGGTCTCGCCATTCGCGGCCATAAAACAGCAGTAATTGATTTTGATGTCGGCTTACGTAACCTCGATCTCATCATGGGGTGCGAGCGTCGCGTCGTCTATGATTTTGTCAACGTCATACAAGGCGAGGCCACGTTAAATCAGGCACTCATTCGCGATAAACAACTAGAAAACTTATTTATCTTGCCAGCCTCGCAAACCCGCGATAAAGACGCTTTAACCCAAGAGGGCGTGGGCAAAGTACTCGATGAACTCAAAGAGATGGAGTTCGAGTACATCATCTGTGACTCCCCCGCAGGGATCGAAACGGGCGCGCTGATGGCCTCTTATTTTGCGGATGATGCTATTGTGGTCACCAACCCCGAGATTTCCTCGGTGCGTGACTCGGATCGCATCCTGGGCATCCTTTCTGCCAAATCCAAACGCGCCGAAGAGGGTGGTGAGCCCGTGAGTGAATACCTGCTCATCACGCGCTACAGTGCCAAGCGGGTCGCCGATGGCGAAATGCTCTCTGTCTCAGACGTCGAAGATATTTTGCGCATCAAGCTGCTCGGTGTCATTCCCGAATCTGAAATTGTCTTGCAGGCCTCAAACCAGGGGGTTCCTGTGGTGCATTTGCGCGATAGTGATGCTGCCCATGCCTATCAGGATGTAGTTGATCGCTACCTCGGCAAAGATATTTCCATGCGTTTTGTAGACTATGAAAAGCCGGGACTCTTTAAACGACTTTTTGGAGGAAAGTAATCATGTCTTTCCTTTCTTTCCTGCTAGGGAGCAGAAAAAAATCAGCCTCTGTGGCCAAAGACAGACTGCAACTCATCCTGATCAACGAGCGTGGCCACGGCGGCGTCACCCCTGACTATCTGCCGCGTTTACAAAAAGAGCTGGTCGAGGTGATTTCCCGATACGTAAAAATCAACCCCGATGATATTCAGGTCAACTTAGACAAGAAAGATGAGCTCGAAGTGCTCGAGGTTAAAATCGAAATGCCCGGCGAGGAAAAGAAAGCATAACCGGCACAAGAAATCATAACCGGCGCAAAATTTTATTATTAATCCTTTGCGCGCCGATGGCTGGGCGGGCTGCTGCACCCGCCAGCTCATATTTAATAGTTTAAAACAATTACTTAGGGATTCTTGCCGATTTGATCGCCGATCACCCCACCAATGGCAGCGCCCCCTACGGTGCCTAGGATACCGCCCCCAGAAATCACTGCCCCGGCCACGCCGCCTACCCCTGCACCAGTGGTGGCGCTTTTCTGCCGTGAAGACATGCTATCCCAAGAGGCACAGCCTGCCAAAGAGGCAATCAATGCGCATGCTAACACGCCTTTAGTCCATCTTTTTTGCATCATAAACTCCTTAAAGCTTTACTTTAATAAGATAGCCCAATTGATAGTAAGCAACAACAAAATTGGGTGTTTTTTTGTATCTTATTGATGCTTGTTTAACGGCTCAAAAACAAAGGGGGTGCGGCCATCGCACCCCCTTTTTCTATCCATTAAGCGATTAACTTTGTGCCTAAAAACTAGCGCAACGGCTTGTAGCGAATACGGCGCGGCTGAGCTGCCTGCTCGCCCAGGCGACGGCGCTTGTCCTCTTCGTACTCTTGGTAGTTGCCGGCAAAAAACTCGACGTGAGAATCCCCCTCGAAGGCCAAGATATGCGTCGCAATACGATCGAGGAACCAGCGATCGTGACTGATCACCAGCACACAACCAGCAAACTCTAGCAGGGCATCCTCAAGGGCGCGCAGTGTCTCGACATCCAAGTCGTTGGAGGGCTCGTCAAGCAACAGCACATTGCCGCCGGTCACTAGGGTCTTGGCCAAATGTAGGCGGCCGCGCTCCCCCCCGGATAATTGACCCACCTTTTTATTTTGATCCGCGCCGCGGAAATTAAAACGGCTCAGATAGGCCCGCACGGGGATAGAGTGACGACCCACCTCGATATTGTCGGAGCCCTCTACCGAGAGCGCCTCGAATACGCTTTTCTCATCGGGCAAATCAGAACGTGACTGATCCACATGCGCTATTTGCACTGTTTGGCCCAATTTAATCTCGCCCTGATCGGGCTGTTCTTGGCCACTGATCATGCGAAAAAGCGTGGATTTACCTGCCCCGTTGGGCCCAATAATACCTACAATGGCGCCAGGAGGGACACTGAAACTCAAGTCATCAATCAGCAAACGATCATCATAGCCTTTGCTGACATTGGTAAACTCGATGACCTCATTGCCCAAGCGCTCGGCCACAGGAATAAAGATCTCCTGCGTCTCGTTACGGCGTTGATACTCATAAGACGACAGCTCTTCGAAGCGATTCAAACGCGCTTTAGACTTGGCCTGACGCCCCTTGGGGTTTTGACGCACCCATTCCAACTCTTTGCGGATAGTGCGTTGGCGCGCGCTTTCGGCGGCCTCTTCTTGGGCCAAGCGATCTTCTTTTTGCTCGAGCCAGGAACTGTAGTTGCCCTTCCAAGGAATACCATGACCGCGGTCTAACTCTAAAATCCAACCGGCGGCATTATCCAGGAAATAGCGATCGTGAGTGACGGCGACGACGGTGCCAGGGAATTGGGTCAAAAATTGCTCGAGCCAGTGCACACTTTCTGCATCTAAGTGGTTAGTGGGCTCATCCAGCAACAGCATATCGGGCTTGGACAGCAGTAGCTGGCATAAAGCCACGCGGCGTTTTTCCCCACCGGAAAGGTGCTCGATCTGGGCATCCCAGGGCGGCAACCGCAAGGCATCTGCCGCGATTTCCATCTGTGTTTCGGTGTCATCACTGCCACTGGTGGCAGCCGCAGCAATAATGGCCTCGAGCTCAGCCTGCTCGGCAGCCAAGGCATCAAAGTCGGCATCGGGCTCGGCATAGGCAGCGTATACCTCGTCCAAGCGCGCCTTGGCGCGAAATACCTCGCCCAACCCCTCTTCTACGGCCTCACGTACCGTTTGCTTGGGATCCAGCTCGGGCTCTTGGGGCAAATACCCAATATTAATGCCCGACATGGGGATGGCCTGGCCCTCGATCTCAGTATCTAGACCAGCCATGATGCGTAGCAAGGTGGACTTGCCCGCGCCGTTTAAACCCAATACACCGATCTTGGCGCCCGGGAAAAAAGATAAAGAAATATCTCTGAGGATCTGTCGGCGTGGGGGCACAATCTTTCCCACCCGATTCATAGTAAAAACGTACTGTCCCATATATATCTAATAAACTCTAAATAAAAGAAGAAGGATTTGGCACTGAAAAAAGAAAAAAAAGGCCGTACAATGGAGTTTTTGTTATTTGAATTAGCTGATTGCTTTTACTTTTTGCTTTACAAACATGCCCACATTGACTTTTAGCAACGCCGACATCGAATTGCTCGCCCGTACAGCCGATGCCCTGAGTGCCTATATCGGCAAGCCCGTCTTGGCTGAAATCATGGACGCCGAAGAAACCGGGTACGAATGGGTCGCCTTTGCCATTCCTCTAGATATTAACGAAGACGACGCAAACATTCCAGTGATTCAAATCGGTGGTGCCAACACCCGATTGATTGGCAGCCAAGGCGGTGTCCATGTCAACGCCAACGAAACCTACAGCTGTCGTTTTCTGTGGGCAATCCAATGCGCCGATATCGGGCCCATTCGCTTTATCAAGGTCAACCAAGAGGGCGACGAAATTGGCTGGGCCGAAGAGCTCGTCGAACTGTTACCCTTTGATTTCGATGATGAGGAAGACCCTGATGAGCCCACGGCAAAGCCTGAACATCTCTTTGTGCAAACGCCCCCTAGCCAATTGCAATAATTACTGCTGCAGATTGTCGGTCGGGGTGCGGGGCGCCTGACGCGCACGCCATAAATCGCGTAAAAAGAGTGCGCCCCCTACGGGCGCCATCAATAGCACCAGCAGGCGGGCGCCCCACCCCAGCGGCTTGAGATTCGTGGGGGGCTGACGCCTCTGGTGCCACAAATGCAACCGAAACCGCCCATACCGCGCCGCAAACAGAAAGAAGCTGCGCGGGTCATCGCGAAACCAGGGCATACACTTTGCCAAGGTATCTTGGGCTAATAACCACAATCCAAAGGCGTGCTGTGAGGACTGTTTGCCCTGCATGCTCAGGGAGTCTTGCCCAGGATAATAGACCCGAAATACTTTATTGACACAGCGCTGTTTATACCCCGCACGAGCAATGGCACGCCAAACCAGGCTCTCGGGCACAAATCCTGAATACTGCGGAAAAGGAAATTGCAACAGCACATCGCGCGCCAAGCAACCAAATTTTTCACCACGGACGCGGTATTTAAAATAAATATCTAGTGTGGTGGCATCCAAACGATCATGCGGAAAAAGATCGCCCACCACGGAGCCCTCGGGATATTGGCACAACCCGGTCACTCCAGCAAAAGAGGCGCGTTCATCGTCGGGCAGCCCCCACCACACGCGAATCATCTCGTACAAGCTATTAGGCAACAAGGCATCATCACTGTCTAGGACCACAATGAGATCCCCTTGAGCGAGTTGTACACCTAGGTTAAATGCTGCTTTTTTATGTTGGTTGGTCTGCCAATGATAAATGATGGGAAAAGGGGCCTCGCCCTGCCAACGCGCGATTAGCTCAGCGGTATCGTCTGTCGAGCCGTCATCAACCACCACCCACTCAAAAGATTGATAGCTTTGCTCGAGTAATGATTTAAAGACCCGCTCTAAGGTATGGGCACGGTTATAAGTTGGCGTCAGTACCGTAAAATGAAAACGTGCCTCTGGATTGCGCGGCCTTTTGTATACTGGACTCATTGCGAGCACCTAAGCAAAGCAGGTAAAGCTGCGGGACAGCTTTAAAGAGAACATACAGAAAAACCACAGAATAGAGACTCTGTGGTTTGGGTATTTGAGATGCCCTAACGGCATCTAAACATCAAATACGTGGGCGCTGTATCAGCCAAGACTAAGCACGCTTGACCTCTTCGAGCAGCTTGAAGACGCCATGCGAAGAACCCGCAAACAGACGTTTAAAAGCTTTGCCCAAGCAGCGGCGCTCTAAAGTGTTACGACTAACGCGTTTAATTTCAGCCATGAAATTGCTCCAGTAATACCATTAGATAAATGATTAAAGGTATATTATAGCCTTATTTCCCTGTGAAATCGTCCTGTCTTTTTTCTGCTCACCTTCCAACACCATCTGCAACCGCATGACTAATACGATTCGCATCATTGGCGCGAAACAAAACAACCTCAAAAACCTTTCTGTAGATTTCAAAGCTAAAGAAATTACGGTCATTACCGGCGTTTCTGGCTCAGGTAAGAGCTCATTAGCCTTTGATACCCTGTACGCCGAAGGGCAGCGTCGATATGTAGAAACGTTTAGCCCTTATGCGCGCCAATTTTTGGATCGAATGGACAAACCCCAAGTCGATCGCATCGAAGGGGTCCTGCCCGCCATTGCCATCGATCAAATCAATCCGATCCGCAATTCACGTAGCTCCGTCGGCACCATGACTGAGCTTAATGACTACCTCAAACTGTTCTATGCACGTTTAGGCCGGTTGTTTTGTCAGCAATGCAGCCATGAGGTACGCACAGACAGCCCAGAAAGCATTGCACAACAACTGGCCGTCGAATCAGAGCAGTTGGGAGATCCCCGCTGGGTACTGTGTTTCAAAATTGATATTCCAGAAAACTTTAGTACTGAAGAGGTGCAGCAATACTTGCAGCAGCAAGGCTATACCCGCACCTACTCACCGGCTGATGAGGCCACGGGGCTTTACGTCATTCAGGACCGGTTTCGCTATGGTCGCGTCGATCCCGCACGTCTGAGCGAGGGCTTAGAGGCCGCCTTTATGCATGGCCGTAATCAACTCCATCTTTTTGCCTTGGATGATGAGCGTCAGCAAATAGCCCACCTACACTTTAGGGCTTCTCTGTATTGTGCGCGATGCCATATAGAATACAGCCCCGCTCACGAAAGCACCTTTTCCTATAACTCTCCGCTCGGGGCTTGCGAAACCTGCCGCGGCTTTGGACGCGTGATGGGGATTGATTATGGTCTGGTCATCCCTGATGAGCACAAGAGTTTGCTCGAAGGAGCCATTCGACCTTGGCAAACCGAGCGTAATAAAAAACACCAAAAACAAATGGAGGCTTTAGCCCCTGCCGCGGGGGTGCGCCTGAGCGCCCCTTGGAATCAGCTTTCCGAACAAGAAAAAAAATGGGTCATTAAGGGCGATGCTGATTGGAAACGACGCAGCAAGGATAAATGGTACGGCGTGCAGCGCTTTTTTGATCATTTAGAAGAGCGCAGTTATCGGATGCACATCCGAGTGTTACTTTCTAACTACCGCAGCTATACCCCTTGCACCGAGTGTTTGGGGGCCCGTCTCAAAACCACTTCGCTGTTGTGGCGTATTGGTGACCAAACCGCCAGTGCCGATCCTCAGCCCTACCAACGTTTTATCCCCAGCGGCTGCCATTGGACCCAAGAACAGGTCAATCAAATGCCTGGCCTGCACCTATATGACCTCATGCGCTTACCTATCGGGCAATTGCGCACATTTTTTGCAGATATTGCACAGCGCCATGGGGATGACCCAGCTTTAGAGCTGATCCTGTCCGAGGTGCAAACCCGCTTGGATTTTCTGTGTCGAGTCGGTGTGGATTATTTGCATCTGGATCGGCAAAGCCGCACCCTATCAGGCGGCGAAGTACAGCGCATCAACCTGACCACCGCCTTGGGTAGCTCATTGGTCAATACTTTATTTGTATTGGATGAGCCTTCTATCGGCCTACACCCACAGGATATGCACCGAATCATTGAGGCCATGGACAGGCTCAAGGCACATGGCAATACGCTGGTCGTTGTCGAACACGACCCTCAGGTCATGGTAGCGGCCGACCGTATTTTGGATATGGGTCCTGACCCCGGCCCCAAAGGCGGGCAAATACTTTTTGATGGCCCCCCCAAGGATTTACGCACCGCCCACACCCTCACGGGGGACTATCTGTCCGGCCGCCGACAGCTGCCAACCTACCCAAATCTACCCGTGACAGACGATACCCCCTCCTTGTATTTGCGCGGGGTACGTGCGCATAACCTAAAAGATATTGATGTCCGCATTCCCGTGGATCGCTTTACCGCGATTTGCGGCGTATCGGGCTCGGGTAAATCGACATTGATTGAAAATGTGCTTTATCCAGCGTTACTCAAACACTTTGGACAGGCTACCGAGGCACCGGGGACCTTTGAATGCCTCCAAGGGGCGGAGCAATTTTCTGAGGTGGTCTTTGTGGATCAAAGCCCTATCGGACGCACTGCGCGCTCCAATCCGGCCAGTTATGTCGGGGCTTTTGATCCTATTCGGCGTCTCTTTGCACGCACGGCCCTCGCCAAAGAGCGTGGCTATACCGCCGGGACTTTTAGCTTTAACACTGGCAACGGGCGCTGCCCAGGCTGTGGAGGATCGGGCTTTGAGCATATTGAAATGCAGTTCCTCTCAGACGTCTATCTGCGCTGCCCAGATTGCGATGGTCGCCGTTACCGCCCAGAAATCCTCGAGGTCCATCTCGAGCATCACGGTCAGCGCGCTTCTATCGCTGATGTGCTGGCCATGACGGTGGATGAAGCAGCTGAATTTTTTACTGGCTTACAAGAGGTCCAACGTGTGCTGGCCCCGTTGCTCGATGTGGGGCTGGGCTATTTACAATTGGGGCAGCCGGTGCCCACGCTGTCGGGGGGTGAGGCCCAACGCCTCAAACTGGCGGGCTATTTGGCCGAGGCCAACAAGCGCCCCTCTCGCCGCACAGGGTTGGTTAAAAAAGGGCGCTTATTCCTTTTTGATGAGCCCACCACCGGCTTGCACTTTGACGATATCGCTAAACTGATGAGCGCACTGCGCAGCCTCATGCAAGCAGGTCATACGGTCGTTGTGATCGAACACAATCTGGACGTGATTCTGGCCGCTGACTGGGTGCTTGAATTAGGCCCTCAAGGCGGACACCAAGGGGGCCACCTCATTGCGGCTTGCTCCCCGCAAACACTGCAAACAGAAGGACAGACCCCCACAGCCGATGCACTGCGAGAATACCAAGATGAAATTCTCGGCACGGCAACAACGGCTGCTGAACGCACTGCGGGTGCTGCGCTCACAGTGGCTGAGCCGCTGGCGCGTATTGATGATCACGGCGCGCAAGCCATTGAAATCATCCATGCCCGAGAGCACAACCTAAAAAATATCGAGGTCAACATCCCGCGCGATCAATTTACGGTCATTACGGGCGTCTCTGGCTCAGGAAAATCTACCCTGGCCTTTGATATTCTTTTTAACGAAGGACAACGACGATTTCTGGAATCGCTCAACGCCTATGCCCGATCTATTGTGCAGCCTGCGGGGCAGCCAGATGTAGACGCTATTTATGGCATTCCTCCTACCGTTGCGATTGAACAGCGGACCAGTCGAGGCGGTCATAAATCCACTGTCGGCACCATGACCGAAATACATCACTTCCTACGCCTGCTTTATTTGAATTTAGCCACACAATACTGTCCCGACTGCCAAATCAAGGTCCAGGCACAAAGCCCAGAGCAGATCTTGGCCCATATTTTGCAGCACTATAGAGGCCAAACAACTACGCTATTGGCGCCGCTGGTGGTCGCACGTAAGGGCTACTACACCGACCTCGCACAGTGGGCAAACAGCAAAGGCTATGCCCAGCTGCGCGTCAACGGCCAATGGGTCAGTACGCGCGACTGGCCACGCCTAGAACGATACCAAGACCACTACATTGAGTTACCAGTGGCCACATTGACTATCGCCTCTAATCAGGAGCAGGCGCTGCGCCAAGCCATTCAAGAGGCCTTAGAATACGGACATGGCCACCTGCAAGTGCTCAACGAGGCCGCAGAGGCATCACCAGCTCATCTCGAGGATTATTCTGTCAGCCGTTCATGCCCCCAATGTCAGCGCAGCTTCCCCGCCCCTGACCCACGTTTGTTTTCTTATAACTCGCGTTATGGTTGGTGTGATGGCTGCTATGGCACCGGCCTAAAACTCAAAGGCTTTGATGCGGAGCAAACGGGCGAAGAGCAAAAATGGCTCGATGAAGAACATCAGGCAGAGGCGCATACTTGCCCCCAATGCCATGGTCAGCGTCTTAATCCTGTCGCCTTAAATTATTTTTGGCAAGACCAATCCATCGCCACACTATCGGCAATGACCGTACAAGAAGCCAGCAGTTTTTTTGCTGGCCTGAGCCGACAAGGCCGCGAGGCTGAAATTGCACGCGACATTTTTAATGAAATTGAACATCGCCTGCATTTCCTACACACCGTTGGGTTGAGGTATTTGGGGTTGGACCGCTCGGCCCAAACCCTCTCGGGCGGTGAGGCGCAGCGCATCCGTCTCGCGGCTCAATTAGGTTCTAATCTACAAGGGGTCTGTTACGTACTGGATGAACCCACCATCGGACTGCACCCACGCGACAATCAAATATTGCTGCAGGCATTACAGCGTCTACAAGCGCATGGCAACACTCTGGTGGTGGTGGAGCACGACGAAGATACCATCTGTGCCGCCGATCATATAATTGATCTGGGGCCAGGTGCGGGCATCCGTGGCGGAGCGATCGTCGCCAGCGGCACGGTCGACGAAATTCGCCAGCATCCTGAGTCCATGACTGGGCAATATTTGCGCGCCCCCATCCAGCATTCTCTAACCGCTCGGCGCCCCATCGATGACACTCACCCCATGTTAACTATTCAGGGGGCACGGGTGCATAACCTCAAGGACATCGATGTTCAGTTTCCCTTACAGCGTTTGACGGTCATCACCGGTGTGTCGGGGTCAGGGAAATCGAGCTTGGCCCACGAGGTATTACTCAAAAACCTCAAACTCGCCTTGCAAAAAGAACGCTCCTCTCGGGCTGATACTGATGCCGAACCAGAGGCCACCTCGACGGTTGGCCCCCGCTGGCAAAACTGCCAGTCCATGCAGGGCTGGGAGGCCTTGGAGCGTGTCCTCGAGGTTGACCAAACCCCCATCGGCAAGACCCCTCGGTCCTGCCCCGCCACCTATGTTGGCTTTTGGGATCCCATTCGCCGCCTCTTTGCCCAAACACGCGAGGCACGCATGCGCGGTTGGAACGCCTCTCGCTTTTCCTTTAATACCGGTCAAGGCCGTTGCGCCCAATGTGGAGGGCGCGGCATGCTGACCATGGAGATGAGCTTTCTACCGGACATCACCGTACCCTGTGACAGCTGCCATGGCCTGCGATTCAACCCAGACACGCTGAGTATTCACTGGCAAGGTAAAAACATCGGTGAAGTCTTGGGCATGGATGTTGATACGGCAGTCGAGTTCTTTGCAGCGCATCCGCGCATTGTGCAACCCCTGCGCCTCATGCAAGATGTCGGACTTGGCTATCTGACCCTAGGGCAGCCCTCACCCACCCTATCGGGGGGTGAAGCACAACGCCTAAAGCTGGTCACCGAATTGAGTAAAGCGCGCGTCGAAGAAGGGCTCACGCGCAGTGGACCGGTACAGCGGGGAACGCCAACCCTGTACGTGCTCGATGAGCCCACGGTCGGCTTGGCCATGGCCGATGTGGAAAAGCTACTGCATGTATTACACCGCCTATGTGACGCAGGTCACACCATTGTAGTGATCGAGCACCATCCAGACATCATGGCGCAGGCTGACTGGATCGTTGACCTAGGCCCTGAAGGCGGGGACGCCGGCGGGCACATCGTGGTTCAAGGTGACCTGCAAAAAATCATGGCGACCCAACAGTCCTACACAGGACAGGCCTTAAAGAGTTTTTTATCGCGGCATGAAGCGGTGTTAATCCAGCCCTAAGGCTGGGGCTGGGGTTAAGGCTAAGGCTGAGGCTTGAGCTGGGGCTGGGCTGGAGCTGTGGCTGCGACTGCGGCTAAGCCAATATATGATCCATCGCACGTTGCGCCACCAATAGCCCCATGCTGGCGGTCATGCTCATGGCTGACCCATAACCCGCGCAAGATAACCCCTGTAAAGGGTCTTGCTCTTGGGTCCATTCGGGCGGCAACACCGTTTCTTCGGCAAACCAGACGGCATGAATATGCATTTTGGCGGGGCGTTGGTGACTTTTTCTCGGGCCTGCCGGCCACCCATGCTGCTTGCGCAAGCGTTGACGCAGCCGAGCTAATAAAGCGTCATGCGTGGCCAAGGACAGGTCCCCCTCAGTGAGGGTTAAGGGATTGCGTTTTCCCCCTGCCGCCCCACATACCAACAGCCTTTTCTCTGGCTGTTGACGGGCGGCTAATACCAGGGCAATTTTGGCATTTAAATCATCGGTACAATCAATCACTACCTGTGCTGAGCTCTCAAAAAAAGCTGCTCCATTTTCTGCCGTCACAAATTCATCGACTAAATGCACCCGACAATGCGGATTGATTTCACCGATACGATCGGCCATGACCTCAATTTTGTCGCGCCCTAAGGTACTATCCAGGGCCGGCAGCTGCCGATTAATATTAGACACACTGACCACATCCATATCGATCAATGTCAAAGCACCCACTCCACTTCGTGCCAGTGTCTCGACACACCAACTGCCCACCCCACCGATGCCGGCAACCACAACGTGGGCCTGCTGCAATTTGCGCACACTTTGAGCGCCAAACAAACGATCCAAGCCGCCAAAGCGGCGCATACTGTCATGATTATTAGACATACTCTTTGTATCACTCCATTGACCCCACCACATACCGCACTCAGTGTGGTAATTTTAGGTAGAATCTATATCTTTGGGAACCAAGCATACGCTGAGTCATTATGTACTTACAACCCCCACCAGCCGCCTCTTTTAGTCGGCTCAGTGATCTCGAACTGAATCGCTCGATGCATCAAACCCTGCGCCAATGGCATCCGCAACAACCCCTATGGGTGTTTGCCTATGCCTCACTCATCTGGCGCCCTGAGTTTCCAACCCTCGCACATCGCTCGGCCACCCTGCATGGATATCATCGTTCTTTATGCCTCTGGTCGCGCATTAACCGCGGCACCCCCGAGCAGCCGGGCCTTGTCTTTGCCCTAGACCGCGGTGGTAGCTGCCAAGGCGTGGTCTACCAACTACCCAACCATTTGGTTTATGACATTTTCCCGCGCTTATGGCAGCGTGAAATGCCCAGTGGGTCCTATGTGCCCAAATGGCTCAACTGTGAAACCGATCTCGGGCCAGTGACTGCTCTAACCTTTGTGATGCGCCGCAACTGCCCCGCCTATGCGCCCCAAATACCCTTGGTCCAACAGCGTGAGATCATCCACCAGGCCCATGGCATCAATGGCCCTTGTCTGGATTATGTGCTTGAAACCCATCGTGCACTCGAAGACAGCGGCATTCAGGACCCTAAACTCAGCCGTTTAGTGCACTATCTCAACCTTCATCAGCTTAATTAGTCGACGGGAACCACTATGAATCTAGCTGATTATCGTAACGAATACGCTAAATACAAACTTTCAGATAAAAATTTGCTCAAAGACCCCAAAGAGCAGTTCCATCTATGGCTAAATGAGGCAATGGAGAACGATGCGCCTGAGCCCACAGCAATGACTCTGAGCACGGTAGGCACTGACCAGCAACCCACAGCGCGTATCGTATTGCTCAAAGGCTATGATGATAATGGCCTGTCTTTCTACACCAACTATGAGTCTAGAAAAGGCGCAGAGCTGACAATGAATGCGCGCGCCTGCCTGTCTTTCTTTTGGCCCACTATGCAACGCCAAGTGCGCTTTGAAGGGCAGGTCAAGCGCATGTCACGCCAGGAATCTCAGGCCTATTTCCAGAGTCGGCCGCTGTCTTCCAAGATCAGTGCGTGGGCCTCTCCCCAAAGCCAGCCCATCCGCGCTGGCGAGCTACAAAGGCGCAGCGCGCACTACGCACGTTTATTCGGTGCTGAGCCCGAGTGCCCTCCTTTTTGGGGAGGGTATTATCTACAGCCTAAATATATTGAATTTTGGCAAGGACGCACCGATCGTATGCACGATCGCTTTGCCTTTACCCCCAATCAACGCGGCGGTTGGAAAGTCACTCGCTTGGGTCCCTAATTTGCTTTAGCCTTCGCTTAGAGGCTAAAAGTGCTCTTTTAATGACACTGCCACAGAGCGTTCTGTGGGTGAGGTTTTTTTATGTATGATGTTGAATGCGTTATTGTTGGTGCGGGCGTTGTGGGCTTGGCCATTGCCCACACACTGAGCCAGCAAGGCCGAGAGGTGCTGGTACTGGAACAACACGCACATATTGGCTTTGAGGTCAGCTCGCGCAACTCAGAGGTGATTCATGCCGGCATTTATTACCCCAAAGATAGCCTCAAAGCACGCCTCTGCCTGCGCGGTAAAGCACTGCTTTATGATTTCTGCCAGCGCTATCATGTCCCCCATCAACGCATCGGCAAGCTGATCATCGCTCATGGAGATGAGGGCTATCAACGGCTGACACAGCTGCACACCAATGCAGCGGCCTGCGGCCTGCACGATCTCGAGCAGCTCGACGCCGACCAGGTCCGTGCCATCGAGCCTGAAATACGCTGTGATGCCGCGCTGTACAGCCCCTCTACAGGCATCATTGACAGTCATCACCTGATGCTCAGTTTGCAGGGGCTCAGCGAGCAGCAAGGCACTCAAGTCGTGCTAAACACCCCAGTATCCGCGCTACGCAGACATGCAGACAACGGCTTTATTGTTGAAATCAAAGAGCAAGACTACCAACTGCATTGCCAATACCTCATCAATGCTGCGGGCATACACGCCCCCCAGCTAGGTGTCGAGCTCACCCCGTCGAGCCCTATCCCCTCTCAATACTGCAAAGGCCAGTATTTTAGTTACCAAGGCGGCAACCCATTTACACACCTCATCTACCCCTTGCCTAATAGCGATGGTCTTGGTATCCATAGCTGCCAAGATTTGGCTGGTCAACTACGGTTTGGACCGGATGTGCAATGGATAGATGAAATCAATTATGATCCTGACCCCACCCGACAGGCACTTTTTTATGACACCATTCGTCATTACTGGCCGGGGGTACAAAAGGATCGCTTACAGCCTGATTTTTGCGGTATTCGACCCAAGGTCACCGGCCCCGGCGAGGCCGCCGCTGACTTTCAGATCCTAGGCCCTGAACATCATCACATCGCCGGCCTCGTACAACTGTATGGCATTGAGTCCCCCGGGCTGACCGCCTGTCTGGCCATCGGTGAATATGTACATCAGCAGCTTTTATAAAATATTTTCATTCAATTTTTATTTTTCATTATTTGCGTAATCACAGGTTTTTTTACAAGATGCACGACTATATCCTCACCCTCTCATGTGCCGACCGTACCGGCATTGTGCACGCAGTCAGTGGCTGGCTACTGAAACAACAAGGAAACATCCTCGAGGCACAACAGTACGGTGACCCTGAGACCAAGCAGTTCTTTTTACGCATCCACTTTGGGCTACCTGCCCCCAGCGCGCCCGACACTCTGCGCGAGCGGTTTGATATTGTGGCGCGCGCATTCAATATGGATGCACATTTTTACGATGCACAACGCCCCGCCCGTCTCTTGTTATTGGTGAGCAAACAGGGGCATTGCCTCAATGATCTGCTCTTTCGCTGGCGTGAAAACCAACTCTCAGTCGATATTGCTGCAGTGGCCTCCAACCACGAAACACATGCAGACATGGTGAAATCCTACGGTATTCCTTATTACCATTTCCCCGTGACCTCTGAAACCAAGGTGCAGCAAGAACAACAAATACTTAATCTAGTCGATGAGCTCAACATCGATTTGGTTGTATTGGCACGTTATATGCAGATATTGACCCCTCAAGCCTGCGAGGTACTGTCTGGCCGGGCCATCAATATTCACCACAGTTTCTTACCCAGCTTTAAAGGCGCACGCCCCTATCACCAGGCCCATGCACGCGGTGTAAAAATCATTGGGGCCACAGCGCATTATGTGACCAAAGACTTGGACGAAGGCCCCATCATTGAGCAGGACATTGCCCATGTCAACCACACCATGAGTGCCCAAGACCTCACCCGTGTAGGCAGTGACATTGAATCTTTGGTGCTGTCCCGTGCCGTCAAAGCCCATGTTGAGCACCGTATTTTGCTCAATGGTCAGCGCACCATCGTCTTTCGCTAACAACGGGGCCCTATGCTGCCCCCACTAACCAACGCTCGAGCTCTAATAAAGCGGGCTCGGGCTCGCTTTCGGTGGGATAGCTAAAGAAATACCGCTCAGGCACGCGCAACACATGCGGGACAGGGCGAATCAGCTCACCAGAATCTAAATGCTCACGAGCTAAAAACCAGGGGATCAACCCCACCCCCATGCCGGCCCGCACAGCGGCTAAAATCATCGAAAACAACTCATAACGGGGCCCCACACTCATCGCAGGCAAATCCCCATACCCCTGACTACGATACCAATCCCGCCAGGCGTCCGGGCGCGATGCCATATGAAAATGCACCAGTTGATCCAGCTGCTGGTTGGCCTGCTGCCATGCCGTAGCAGTACAAACAGGCACCAACTTTTCCTCCGCAAATAAAGCACTGCCCCGCGTCCCTGGCCACAACTGCGCCGCATGATATATGGCGGCATCAAAGGGGTGATCGCTAAACTTGAATGGCAACGTCCGTGTCGAGAGATTGACCGTAATATCCGGATGCTCATGCAAGAATCTATTCAGGCGCGGCAACAGCCAATGCGTGGCCAAGGTGGGTAGCACCGCAATATGCAAGCTCCGGCCCATCGCGGCCCGTGAGATCAAACTCAAGGTATCCTTTTCCAACTGTTCTAAATGGCGCCGAATACGCGCTGCGTACTCACGCCCTGCATCCGTCAATGCCAAACGTCGACGGACCCGCACAAACAGCGCCACCCCCAAGCTTTCCTCTAAATTGGTGACTTGCCGGTAAACGGCGCTATGAGATAGAGACAGCTCTTCTGCCGCACGAGAAAAACTCCCCAATCGAGCGGTGGCTTCAAAGGCCTGCAATGCCCCTAAACTGGGAATACCCAAACGCATCCTCACTCCTTCACCTATGGCTCCCAGCAACTAAGGGTTATCCCTAGATTATTTACAGCTGCTGGGAAAAAAACAGTGACATGATCAACCTGTGCCTGAATACATGCAAAGATAACACGATAGTGTGCAAATAAATCAATTGATAATTGCGTTTAATGCAAATAAGCTAGAAGAAGTCAGTTTATTCATTTTATGCCAAATGAGGGTAAAACAATGCCACGCCTAGGTGGACATATTTTGGTTGAACAGCTCAAACAACAAGGCGTAGAGCAGGTATTTTGTGTACCTGGTGAAAGCTATCTGGCAGTTTTAGATGGTCTGCACGACGCTGATATTTCTCTGACCGTTTGCCGCCAAGAAGGCGGTGCCGCCATGATGGCCGAGGCCTATGGCAAGCTGACGGGCCAACCAGGCATCTGCATGGTGACACGAGGCCCTGGGGCGACCAACGCCTATGCCGGCGTTCATATCGCCAAGCAAGATTCCACGCCCATGATCCTCTTTGTGGGGCAAATCCAGCGTGACATGCGTGAGCGCGAGGCCTTTCAAGAGATGGATTACAAAAGGGTTTTTGGCGATCAATGCAAGTGGGTGACAGAGATCGATCACATCGAACGCATCCCGGAAATTATTTCGCGGGCTTTTCATGTGGCCACCTCCGGGCGCCCTGGGCCCGTCGTCATTGCATTGCCTGAGGACATGCTGACAGAAACCGCCCAGGTGGCCCCTGCCCCCCATTATCAACCGGTTGAAACAGTGCCTTCGGCAGCTCAATTACAACCCTTTTTAGACCGGTTACAACAAGCCAAACAACCCATTGCAATTTTAGGGGGTAGCCGTTGGTCAGCCGAGGCCTGCGCACAATTTGCCCAACTGGCCCAACAATGGCAGCTACCAGTTGCTGTGCAATTCCGTCGCCAAATGCTTTTCCCTACCGATCATCCTTATTTTGTAGGCGATTTAGGCTTGGGCTCCAATCCAGACTTGCTCAACTATATTGCAGCCTCAGATTGTGTCCTCTTGCTAGGTGGGCGCATGTCAGAGGTCCCCAGCCAGAGTTATACCCTTTTTGATATCCCTCGGCCGGACACCTACCTGACGCACGTCCACCCCGACCCATTGGAACTCAATCGCGTTTATAGTGCTGATTTGGCACTGTGTGCGGCACCCAAAGATTTTGTCCAAGCCTTGCATGACAGCGTTCAAACGCCTGCCAGTATCCAACGCAATAACCCCGCCTTTGATGCTCTCAAAGACAGCTACCAACGCTGGACTGATACGGAGCGCATCCAAAGTCCCGGGGATCTACAGATGGCTGAGGTCATCAAGTACTTGGCAGAAACCCTCCCCGAGGACGCCATCCTCGCAAATGGTGCGGGCAACTACGCCACTTGGGTGCACCGCTTTTATCCTTTCCGCAAATACGGCACCCAGCTGGCCCCCACTTCGGGCTCAATGGGCTACGGCTTACCCGCGGCGGTGGCGGCAAAACGCATCCACCCAGATAAGACCGTGGTTTGCTTTGCCGGCGATGGCTGCTTCATGATGCATGGCCAAGAGTTCGCAACGGCAGTACAGTACGATTTACCAATCATTGTGCTCATCATCGACAACGCCATGTACGGCACCATACGCATGCACCAAGAGGGCCATTACCCTGGACGCCCCAGTGGCACCGCACTGAGAAACCCGGATTTTGCTGCCTATGCCAATGCCTTTGGCGGCCACGGCGAACGCGTTACCCAAACCGCTGAGTTTGCCCCCGCTTTTGCACGTGCCCAGGCCAGCGGCAAGCCCGCAATTATTCATTGCTTTATTGATCCTGAGGCCATCAGCCCCACACGCACCTTGGCAGAAATTACAGCAGCGGCTCAGGCACAATAAGTTGGCCTCTGATGAGCCTCGGATACTCGTTATAAAATACATTTAATTGCTTGATAGAAATAAAGTAGGAGTTCTTATGTCAGCAAGACCCACATTTAATTGGGAAGACCCTTTTTTACTCGATGCCCAGCTCACCGAAGATGAGCGCATGGTTCGTGACGCCGCACGTGCATACTGCCAAGAAAAGCTCGAGCCTCGTGTGCTCGAAGCTTTCCGTCACGAAGAAACCGATGTCAACATCTTTAAAGAAATGGGTGAGCTCGGTTTATTAGGTCCCACTATCCCCGAAGAGTACGGCGGCTCGGGATTAAACTACGTCTGCTATGGCCTCATTGCCCGTGAAGTAGAGCGTGTAGATTCCGGCTACCGCTCAATGATGAGCGTACAGTCTTCACTGGTGATGGTCCCCATCAACGAGTTTGGTACTGAAGAGCAAAAGAAAAAATATCTACCCAAACTGGCTTCAGGTGAATGGGTGGGTTGCTTTGGGCTGACCGAACCCAACCACGGCTCTGACCCCGGCAGCATGGAAACCCGTGCCAAAAAAGTCGAAGGCGGTTATGTACTGACCGGCACCAAGACCTGGATCACCAACTCGCCTATCGCAGATGTATTTGTGGTCTGGGCCAAGGTTGTAGGCGGCGAGGATGATGGCAAGATTCGTGGCTTTATATTAGAAAAAGGCACCCAGGGCCTCAGTGCCCCTACCATTCACGGTAAGGTAGGCTTGCGCGCCTCAATTACTGGGGAAATTGTGATGGATGAGGTGGCTGTTTCTGAAGACCAAATGTTGCCCAAGGTCGCTGGCCTACGCGGGCCCTTTACCTGCTTAAACTCTGCGCGCTATGGCATTGCTTGGGGCGCATTGGGTGCTGCCGAATTCTGCTGGCATACCGCACGTCAATACACCTTGGATCGCAAACAGTTTAACCGCCCCTTAGCAGCCAACCAGCTCATTCAAAAGAAACTGGCTGACATGCAAACAGAGATTTCTCTGGGCCTACAAGGTTGCTTGCGCCTAGGCCGCATGAAAGACGAAAACACCGCTGCGGTAGAGATTACCTCTATCCTCAAGCGCAACTCCTGCGGCAAAGCCCTGGACATTGCGCGCATGGCACGCGATATGCTCGGCGGTAATGGAATTTCAGATGAGTTTGGTGTCGCACGTCATCTGGTCAACCTCGAAGTAGTGAATACCTACGAAGGGACCCATGATATCCACGCACTCATCCTTGGGCGCGCTCAAACAGGGATACAGGCGTTCTTTTAAGCCCTGCTAAGCGCTTATCAATCACTCATTCATTTGAGCCAATAAAAAAGGCCGCAGCGCACACCGCTGCGGCCTTTTTGCATCATCATATAATGGGGCCCATATCAATGACGGGCATCACTTTAGTAGGTAGTCATCGCTCGATGATTGAGAGTACGAATGCACGCACTCTCGTACTCTTTATCACTATTTACCCATTAAGCGTCAGCGCTGGGGCTTTTGCCCGCAAAATGTGCCAACCAGCCCTTAGCTAAGCGATAATAAATCCAAATCAAAGCCAGTAAGCCTGTAATCCAGCCAATGAAGATCAAGGTGAGTACCCAGCTAACGATTAACCAGAGCAAGCCCCACCAAAATGTTTTAATAATCCAGTCGAAATGAGCCGCATAAACCGTACCGGCTACCTCACTACGCTTGTAGTAGGTCACGACGACTGCAGCGATTACAGCTAGTGCGAATACCGCACCAACAATCCCAACCGAAAAAAGAGCATAAATAGCATGCGTAAGATTCTTAAGAGATAGCCCGGTCTCGTGCTCGGGCTGCTGAAGCTGGGACATGCATTCCTCCATAGTTGATACAAAGCATTGGTGGCCTTATTCTACTCTTTTTCTATGGAAATGGGCTAATCATATTCTGCACCACTTGACAACACAGACATCACTAAACTGAGCGGCCTTTGCTCAAAAGATGAATTGAAATTAGATAGATACTAAAAAGCCTTGTATCAGAGGTGCTGTATAAATTTTAGGTTGGCTTTGTACCGGCCATAAAAAAACCCCGTATAGTTGTCTATACGGGGTTTGGTATATAGTGCCTGACGATGACCTACTTTCACAGGCGCGCAGCCCACTATCATCGGCGCTAAGGCGTTTCACCTTCCTGTTCGAGATGGAAAAGGGGTGGGACCACCTTGCTA
>Ga0209487_1000041_pt1 | contig 118544 bp, 97 predicted proteins | sample Poulit2012_FD_187524 | JGI IMG/M metagenome (GOLD analysis project Ga0209487, IMG submission 187524) | Agricultural soil microbial communities from Georgia to study Nitrogen management - Poultry litter 2012 (SPAdes) (version 2) | ecosystem: Environmental > Terrestrial > Soil > Agricultural land...
TCAATAACGGTGTTTTTCAGGATATCATTGAGCACCGTCGCGTCTTCTTTTTTCAGGGCCGCTTTGCCCATGAGCATGGCGCGAATCATCCATCGAGGGCCATCAATGCCAAGAAAGCGCGCAATTCGTTCACCTCGCCGACCATCTGGGAGTTTGGCGGGAATACGGATGAGCAGCTCCTGGCCAAATTCGCCTTCTTCGATGGTGACTTTGGCACCTTTGGCGTTTTTATTTTGATCGAACATTTCTTGGCGAATTTCATCCCACTGTCCACCAGAGCGGGGTGCAGCAAAGGCCTGGATTTGCAGTGTAGAACTCTCGTGTACGGCAGAAACTGCAAAAACTTTTTGGTTGGCTTGTTCCTGTTCGAGGCGATACGACACATTTTTGCGCATAGGTACTTTTATGGCACCTAAGTCCATGTAGCCTTTACTGAAGTCCCTGGTTTCGACCTCGGAAATATCGAATGGGCCCTCGGGGCGACTATCCGCCACGGGATTATCTTCTTCCTCCCGCAAGTGTTCAGGCAACACCACGGTCTCGGCTTGAACGTGTCTGTTGCGACCAAAAAGCATCGTAGCGTAATCTCCTTAGAAGTTAGTCTGACCGTATCGCAGATTAGCGGTTTGCTACAAAGCCGCCGGTGGACCCGAACCCCGCGTCTTGTCGTTTCGATTCCGGTAACTCCTCAACCACTCTAAACGTGGCCTGATACACCGGTTGGATCACCAGTTGAGCAATACGTTCACCGCGTTGTAAGTGAATGGTTTCAGACGGATCGAGGTTGATGAGTGGCACTTTGATTTCGCCGCGGTATCCTGCATCGATCGTACCGGGCGCGTTCACCACACTCAGACCGGCCCGAACAGCAAGTCCGGAACGCGGGTGAATAAATCCGGCGTAGCCGGTTGGGATGGCAACAGCAATTCCAGTAGGCACCAGTTCGCGCTGGCCGGGCTCCAGGATGACTTCTACCGTGGTCGATAGATCCGCCCCTGCATCACCGGGGAGGGCGTATTGAGGCGGTGCGATACCATCGTCTAACATTTTCAGCTCGATGCTGAGCTGATGCGGTGACTGTTCGTTTACAGACGACATTGATGACATCTCGTACTTTCTTCTGACCCCGGGTGTTACTAATTCGACTCGTATTCTAGTCGTGACGGCCCGTTCCTGCCCAAAATGGCAGCGAAATAGACCCAAGCTGTAAGCTATAAGTATGACAGATCATGCTGAGAAGCGAATTGGGCCGGGCGGTTCACCCATCATTTACCACGAGACGTTGCGCCCGACGTGGTCGATGTGGCTGCTGGTAGTGCTCGCTGCCGCACTCGGGTGGCTCACTCTTGCGCCGTTAAGTACCGGCTGGGGTATCGCCTCCGGCATCGTTATGGCAGCAATTGCTGTGGTGGGGCTACTAGCCACCCAAAGTGACATCACCGTAACAACAACTCATCTGCAAGTAGGTCGCGCCACTATTGAACGCTCGCACGTGGGTGAAGTAACCGGCTTTGTCGGCGATGAAGCCTTCCAGCAACGCGGGCGCAAACTACATGGCCTGGCGTACCTGCATCTTCGAAGCTGGATTAAGCCAGTGGTTCGCATCCAAATTGAAGATCGCCGCGACCGTACACCATATTGGCTCACCTCCACGGCCAGGCCACAAGAGCTCGTCGAAGCGCTTGGGGGTTCCATGTATGTTGCCGAAGAGCCAGATCAGATTGACGAGGAAGATATTCCCCAGTGGCTCATCGACGCTGAACGCGCCCAACTCGAAGCGGAGCAGAAAGAACAGCAGTGATCGTGCGGTATAGCGTCGTATCTTAACGAAAACAAAGGGGTAGTCGCGCCATGACGAAACGACCCCTTTGTAGTTCTATTGTTTTCGCTGGTGTTCGCCTATCTCGACGGGCAACCCGTTTAGCCCTCGCAGTCGGTGCAGTAGAGCATACCGTCTTCTTCTAACGCGACCTGTGAACGGTGGCGTACAAGGAAACAGGATGCACAGGTGAACTCATCTGACTGGGCGGGCAAGACGGTAACTTGGAGTTCCTCGTCTGATAAGTCTGCGCCAGGCAGCTCGAAGCCTTCAGCTGCTTCAGCTTCATCTTCGTCTACCACTGCAGACTGGGTATCAGTTCTGCGGGCCTTGAGTTCTTCTATCGAGTCCTCGCGAAGCTCTTCGTCATTCTTGCGGGGGGCGTCGTAGTCCGTAGCCATGAATCTCGCATTCGGTTAGGTTTTGACATCATGTTTTGATGCCGTGGTTCAGATGCTGCTCTACGTTGTATCACGAAGGTGAGCATCTGTGAGCCAGATTCACCCTGGGCGGATTGTGGCTCATGGTTTCGAGGTGATCTAACCTTATTGAAAGCCACTTTGCAAATCGACATCTCGAGCTCCGGTAGATGTGGCCAATATGACCGCCAAAGTTGGCGCCACACCGGGGTACTTCCCAAGTTTCGTGCGGGATGCATGGCAGAGTTCACACAGAAGTAGTATATGTTCGGAGGCCTTGCATGGGTTCATCTTTTAAGCACGATCCTGCTCGTCGGCTTCGTCTCGTAGGAGTTGCCGACAGCGCTGACGAGCTTGTCCTGTCGAATGGTGACGGTGAGGAGTTCTATCTGCCGATCACCGATGCGTTGCGCAATGCCGCTACTCGACCAATCGGCAGACCCTCGGCTGCGGCCGCAGATGAGGCTGCCAAGGAACTTTCACCTCGTGAAATCCAGGCTCGGCTCCGTGCCGGGGCGACTGTGGACGAGCTTGCAGCCCAACACAATCTCGATCCGGCGAGTCTTGAAGTGTACGCCACCCCCATTGTGGCTGAACGCGATTGGATTGCTCGTCAAGCACAAGAGTTAGAGGTCGCGGCTCCCCAATTAGGCAACCAAGCTTATGAAGCGGTATTCGGGGATGAACCAGCGTTGTTAGGTGAGATGGTGAATCATCGCCTGGAAGCCTTGGGGCTGGATCCCGAGACCCTGAAGTGGGACGCATGGCGAGACGAAGGGTCAGCCCTTTGGACGGTGTCTGCAAACTTCTCGGTCGAAGGTCTGGGAGATTCATCCATTGGTGATCCGCCACCTGCGTTGTGGAGCTATAAACTTCAGTCCAAACACTTAGAAAACGCCAATCGTTGGGCCCAAGTACTCAGTGAGTTCGGTCCAGCGGATTCTCCGGTGGCTTCCACGGCACCACGCAATTTTTTATCGACCGTCAATGATGCACCTTTTGATGTGGAATCCAATACCGGCGGCTCCTCTCGAGTCCCCTACGAGCCAAATGAATCCCACGAGGAATTGCTCGATGTCCTTCACGCCCGGCGAGGACAACGGCTGGGGGTAGACGAAGAGTCTGATGATGAGTTGGCCGCTATGATCACTCGTGAGGAAGAGGCCGCGGTCCCGCACCGTCCTACTCTGGTGGTCTCTGACGAGGGACCCGGCTCAGACCAGCAGCCTGAGCCGGAAGACTCAGCGGCCCTGACCACAGAAGTCGAAGTGGCGTGGTCAGATGACGAGGCTGACGATCTCGCCGACTGGGATGGCCGTGAAGTCGTCGCGGGCGAAGTTGAACCATCCGATTTCGGCGACTCTCAGGCCGTGGCCGACTCTTCGAAAGACCGAAGCGCCGAACCGGCTGCCAAGACTGATGATAGTGGGGATGCTCAGCCTGACGATGCCGAAGAGAAAGCGGAACAACCAAGTCGTTCTCGAAAACGGCCGACCGTACCCAGCTGGGATGAAATTATCTTCGGCACCCGAAAAGACAACTAGTCCTTAGCGACATGTGCATCCCAGGCTTTAGGGCGCGTGAATAATCAACCAGGGTACACGTGTCTCTGCGGGTGTCAGCGCCCCGTGATGTCCGACCATCGCAAAACTTTGCGGTGCCGCCCGACGACTGTCATACAGAGCGATCGGCGCGGAGCTCGTCACGATGAGTTCACCAATCCGCTCACGAACACGCCCGTTGACGGAACCAAACCATCCGGCATCTATGGCCTGGTCGCGTGTGACGACCCAGGCTTGTTCCCCGAAGCGTTGCTGCCAGGCGGCAAACGTCTGCTGTCGGTCCCGCTCGGTGGCCTCTGTAGCGAAATGCAGCTGCACCATCCGCGGTTCACCAGCGGTGTGCGCAATATGTGCGATCAGTTCTTCGTCGAAGGCAAAGTCAATGCGGTCTTCTTCTGTGACCTCGATCATGCCGTGATCTCCTGTCACGGCCGCAAGCGTATCCTGAGGCAGTTTTCGCACCATCCGTCGAGCTTGAGCATCGAGTTCTTCTAAAGTTTCCAACCACCGGTCTGATCCTGGCCCGAATTGGTGGCCAATCTTATCCAATTCGTTGACGTAGAGGTAGATCAGTGCACCGGGCTGTTGTGCTTCGTGTGCTGCCGCTTGGAATCGTGCGGTGAGCTCCTCGTGGCCGATAAACCTGGGGCCTTTCAGCGCGGCTCGCGTTAACGCTGACTCTTCGAAGGCTGGCAGGGAGACGGTAACTGGTTCAATGTCATGAACCCCCATGAGCCGTTGTTCATTGAGTTGTTCAAAGAGCGTATCGGCCGGTTGCCATGCTTCCGGGTCAGTCCGTTCGTCCCACCCACCCAGCTGGTTAATGACGGTGTCACGCTCTGGGTCATATACGTCGTAGCCCACCAGTCCGTGTTCTCCGGGCGATAACCCGGTACCCAACGAAGACAAAGCCGCAGCGGTCGTGGAGGGATACACCGTAGAAAGCTCCGTCTGAGCGGCAGTTTGTCGTTGTAACACGCCGCGCAGAAACGGGGCATGGGCGGAATATTGTTGGAGTTGTTCCAGTCCTAGCCCGTCGACGAGTAATAAAATAGCTGACCGGGCCTTGGGCAAGTCCAGCGTGTTGGGCAGTGCCGCTCCGAGACTTGCGGCTAGGGACGGCACCACATGGGTCAAATTGCGGTCGGGGTTATATCCAGCGGGAAGGACCATGATCATCCAACGTTATCCAACACGGCGTCTCGTAGTCTGCGACTGAAGGCTAACGCCTTTTCAACGGCCCGTTGGCCATCGGCCTTCCCCGCGATGCGTAAGACTAAATCTTCCGCGATTCGCGTGCCCATATAACCGTGATCAACCTCACAGTCCGGGTCTTCACACAGATTGGGGACAAACTCTAAGCGGGCACCTCCAGCCCAGCTGAGCACGAGGGTCACTTCTGAGGGCGGTTGACCGGGCTCATACTGCTGGGGATTGTCGTAGCCGGTCGTGACGGCACACGAACCGATCTTCGACAACGGGATGATCTCGGTGGCCACGGACGCTCGGGCAGTACCCTGCTCGAGCTCATCTTCCAGATCGTTAAGATGCAAAGCGGCTAGCACGTTACCTTCGGCCAGGACCAAGACCGTGATGTGACGATGCAAGTCGTCGTAGCCGAAGTGGGTCTCAACGTGTACGTAGTGGCTCAGGATCTGTCGATCCCCCAGTTGTTGGCCCATCACATCAGCGACGAGTTCTGGGTAAAATCCTGCGCGTTGAATATCTTGGGCCAGTTCTGTTGGCAGTACGGTGTAGGGCATCGTAGTTGGGCTTTCGTCCTTGGATTATTCGTGCGTGAGGAGCGCACGACGAGCCGAGTCAGTGCGCACCGCGGCATTGGCAATATACACTTCTGCTTTCAACACGGTGATGGCATCCGGAGCTGCAAGTAACGGATTGAACCGTAGCCGGGCAACCTGAGGCAGATCATCTTTAAGTTGTGAAACGCGAGCTAACAGATCTTTAACGCCTTCGATATCAACCGCTGGGATATCACCGTATCCGAAGAGTTTAGCTGATGCCCGCGGGGTACGAATCAACCGATCGAGATCTTGATCGGATAGCGGTGGCACGACGTGGACCCAATCATCTAATAGCTCAACCGCGTCACCCGAAATACCAAAGGAGATGACTGGTCCGACCAGAGGGTCTTCTACCGCAGCAACAATGCATCCTTGCCCCGTGGGTGCCATCGCTTGTACTTCAATGGACGGAGACCCGTAGGGTGCTAAGACTTCTCGCATCGATTCAATATTGGCTCGCAGTCCTTCCGGCGAATCGATATTCAAACGCACGCCCCCCAAATCCAGGCGGTGGCGCAACACGGTGTTATCCGCTTTCAGCGCGACAGGATACCCAAATTCCTCGGCGTACTGGAGTGCTTCGTCAATGGTGTGGAAACGTTTCGACGGCAGCACTTCGATACCGTAACAGCCCAAAAGCTCATCCGTTTGTTCACGAGTAAGCTTCACGAGTTCGGTCCCGGTAGCGTTTTCGGTCCATTCGTCGACCAGTTGTTCTGCCCGGTAGGGATCAATGTCGTCGTATTCTACGGGGACACCCTGCTGGGCGTCGCGCCAGGTGCGATACTGCACCAGTTCAGCCAGCACTGAGACAGCTTGCTCTGCCGCTGCGAACATTGGTAGACCACGCTGTTGGGGTTCGACGGCATCCGGGGCGGCATCCTCTGGCTGGTCCCGGACCTGTCCGTCGCTCACGATGGCGGTGGGGGTGAATGCTTTTTCTAACACCGCGCTGAATGACGCTACAACGGTGACGGTAGGATTTTCAGCGGCTGCGTTAATAGCCTGAGCTAAGCGCATGGCGTCCCCGTCGTGTTGATGCATGCCGGGCTGAACCACCACAACAATCGCATCAGTTTGTCCGGCCTGGATGGCTGCGGTTATCGCCTCGGTTACGGTTTCAATCGCCTCATCGACAGAATGTTCGGCGTCCAGCATCGGAATGTCTTGGACCTCAACGACCTCTAACCCGGAAGCACGGGCGTTTTCTACGGTGAGCCGGTTAATGGACGGGGCATTCCCAATGACCGTCAGACGCGGACCCGCTGGCACCGGTTGACAGGCCAGCACCTGCAGAATATCCATCATCGCCGCGTAGCTTGCGGTTTCGATGGCCCCAGCCTGGCGCAACATTGACGGTACGGTGCCATGCGGCGCTTCGGTGGTGCGGGTTGAATGGCCCGGGGGTATCCGTCGTCCCATGCCGTGCGAGCGAGATACCACGACCGGTTTTTTCCGCGCGAGACGTCGTACGATGCGCGAGAATTTACGCGGGTTTCCAAAGGATTCCAGGTAGAGTCCGACAGCGCCGGTGTTGGGATCGTCTTCAAGATATTGCATCGCATCATTACCAGACACATCAGCTCTGTTGCCTGCATTAATGACCGACGACAGGCCAATCCCCCGCTGTTGTGCTGCGGTATACAGCGTCGCGCCGACCGCGGCCGACTGCGAGAACAGCCCAATGGAACCGCGCTGGGGCAGCTGCGGCGCAATGGACGCGTTGAGACTAATAGCGGGATCGGTATTGATGATGCCCGCTGAGGCCGGGCCAATGACTCGCATGCCGTGGCGCCGCGCGACGCCGACAAGGCGCCGTTGATCAGCAAGCCCTTCTTCCCCAACGAACCCGTCGGTTACGATCAGCAACCCTTTAACACCGTGGTGAGCGCACTCATCAACTACGGTGGGCAGTTCCTCGTACGGTACCGCAATGACCGCCAACTCGACGTCTCGGGGCACATCAGCCAAGGAGGCGCGGGAGATCATCCCGGCAATTTCAAACGCTTCTTTGTTGATCCCATAGACGGGCCCGGTAAAACCGCCTTCGATAATATTTTCGATGAGTGTGTATCCTATCGAGCCCCACTGTCGAGAAGCTCCAATAACAGCGATAGATTCGGGGCGCAGTAGTTCGGCCACCGATTGCGCTTCGGCGCGATGTTCGCGTGCTTCCATCACGGCGCGCACTCGAGCGGTCGGATCAATCGGGAACTCGACGACGACCACACCATCTTCAAACGACCGAGTTGTTTCGAAACCGGCGGCTTGGAAAACTTTCAGCATCTTGCGGTTTTCGGGTAGTACCTCGGCCGTAAAGATCCGGAGTCCATTCTCACGGGCTGCTGCTGCAAGATGTTCCATGAGAATGGAACCAAGCCCACGACCTTGATGCTCGTCGGCGATGTTGAATGCGACCTCGGCTTCGGTAGAGTCGCCCAACCGATCGTAGCGGCCAATACCCATGAGTTCATCGCCCAATAGGATCACAAATGCCACGCGATCCACGTAATCTACAACCGTAAATCGCTCGAGCTCTTTGGCTGACAGCTGGGATTTATACGTAAAATAGCGAAAGTAGATAGAATCCTGGGATTGGCCCTGGTGCATTTGCTGCAAGGCGTCGGCATCATTGGGAGAAACCGGGCGCAGTCGTGCTGTGGCGCCGTCGCGCAAGAGCACATCGGCTTCCCAGTGAGCCGGATATGGGCGTTTGGTTTGCTGTTCAGCCATATACTTATCTTAAACCACAACCAAGTCCTGTGAACCACGTGACGGGAAAGGTCAGATGTCAAAGCGTTCCAACAACCGGTCTTCGAAGAATTCCTCCACGGCGCTCGTGCCGACCGAAGACCAGAACATCGTCGACATTGATGTCGCTTCCGAGATGGAGCACTCCTTCTTGGAGTACGCCTACTCGGTGATTTATTCGCGTGCTCTGCCTGACGCCCGTGACGGACTCAAACCCGTCCAGCGGCGGATTCTGTACATGATGGATCAGATGGGTCTGACGCCTGACAAGGGGCACGTTAAGTCCGCCCGAGTCGTCGGAGAAGTCATGGGGAAGCTGCACCCGCACGGTGACTCGGCGATCTATGACGCCATGGTGCGATTAGCCCAGGATTTCAACCTGCGTTTGCCCTTGGTCGATGGGCACGGCAACTTCGGTTCAGTTGATGACGGTCCTGCTGCCGCTCGGTATACCGAAGCCCGCATGGCCCCTGCAGCCGTGGCAATGACCGCGAATCTGAACGAAGATACGGTCGATTTTGAGCCAAACTATGACAATCAAATGCAGCAGCCAACCGTGTTGCCCGCAGCGTTTCCGAACTTATTAGTCAACGGCGCTTCCGGCATTGCGGTGGGGATGGCCACCAACATGGCTCCTCACAACCTGAAAGAAGTCATCGAGGCTGCTCGTCACCTACTGTCCAACCCGGATGCTGACACAAAAGCGCTCATGAAGTTCGTTCCGGGCCCGGATCTACCGACTGGGGCCCGCATCGTGGGTTTGGACGGCATTCAACAGGCCTATGAGACCGGCCGTGGTCGCTTTACGATGCGCGCCACCGTCAACGTGCAGCAAGTCTCGGCGCGACGGACCGGATTGGTCGTCACGGAACTCCCCTACGGCGTGGGGCCAGAACGGGTCATTGATCGGCTCAAGACAGCGGTGAATAGCAAGAAAGTAGCCGGTGTCGCCGATGTGGTCGATCTGACCGACCGCAACAATGGTTTGAAACTTGTCATTGAGCTGAAGTCGGGTTTCAACCCGCAGGCTGTGCTCGCCCAGTTGTATAAGCACACTCCGCTGGAAGAAAACTTCGGGATCAATAATGTCACCCTGGTGGACGGTCAGCCCCAAACCTTGGGACTCAAAGACCTTCTGTCTGTGTATGTGGAGCACCGCCTGACCGTGGTCCGGCGACGCACCCAGCACCGGTTGACTAAGCGCCGCGACCGGCTCCATCTGGTTGAGGGTTTACTGCTCGCGCTGGTCGATATTGACGAAGTCATTGAAATTATTCGGACTTCCGATGATGCGGCGGCCGCTCGAGAACGCCTTATGCTGGTGTTCGATCTGACCGAAGTTCAGGCTAACCATATTCTTGAGCTGCGCTTGCGGCAGTTGACGAAATTCTCCCGACTCGATTTAGAGACTGAGCGCGACGAATTACTCCAAGCCATTGAAGCGCTGGAGAAAATTTTAGAGTCGGATGCTGTCCTGCGCGAAACCGTATCGGACGAACTGGCGGAAGTGGCCGAAGATTTTGGCGATGAGCGCCGGACCAAACTTCTGAAATCCGAAGAACTGGCTCCGGCAGTACCGGCGGTGTCCTCGAAAGCGGACCGTCAGGTGGCAGCCTCTGCGCTGCTTGTTCCAGATGATCCGTGCTGGGTTATCTTATCGGCATCGGGACGGCTCTTACGTACCCAAGATCGCACGCCCATCACCGCCGGAGGGCGCCGTCGTCGACATGATGTCTATACCTCGGTGGTGGCCACGACGGCACGAGGTGAGGTTGGGGCCTTGACCGATGCCGGCCGGATTATCCGCATCAATGTGGTCGATTTCCCTGCCGCACAAGAGCCCACTGAGGCCCCGCCTATGACCGACGGGGTGAAGGCTTCCGAGTTCCTGACGCTACCGCGAGGCGAACAACTCATCGCGATGGTGCCCCTGAATCAAGTACTCGCGCTGGGTACTCGGGATGGGGTCGTCAAGCGAGTCCGACACGACGATTGGCCGCTGAACCAAGATGAGTTCGAAGCGATCACGCTCAAAGGAGATGACAAGGTCGTCGGCGCGGATGTCGCCGCCGACGATGCTGACCAGTTGGTCTTTATTACCCAGACCGGGCAGTTACTCCGTTACGCTGCAGAACTTGTCCGACCGCAAGGCCGCGCGGGACAAGGCGTAGCCGGCATGAAACTTGTCGACGACGACACCGTGTTGTCCTTTACGGTGGCACCAGCCGCTCAGCTTGCACAGACCGATGTGGTCACGGTGACCCAGACCGATCCCGACACCGAGGATGTCTCAGCCACCGCAAAAGTGACCAAGCTTGAAGAGTTCGCCCCCAAGGGGCGCAACACCCAGGGACTGCGAGCGCATCGACTACTGCGCGGTGAGACCGGGTTGGCATTGGCTTGGGCTGGACCGCATCCGCTGGCTTCCACGACCGGCGGTGTTTCGCGGGCCTTGCCGCAGGATTATTCAGACCGCGATGACTCCGGTATCCCGTTGGATTCTGCCATCGGAGTGATCGGGCACGGGGCGTCTCGCGTGCAGCACGCCACGGATGAGTCCACGGCCTAAGAGCGCATCATCAGAGCCGGACAGCTAGACCGGCATCGGCAAACCGTTGGTCATGAGTTACCATGACCACGATTTTGTCGTGCAGGGCAAGCTTGAGATCGTCGATGAGTTCGGCGGCCTCGTCGGCTCCAAGGTGCGCTGTCGGCTCGTCGAGCAGGACGATGTGAGCGTCGGCTAGCAGCGCCCTTGCTACCGCGACTCGTTGGCGTTGTCCCCCGGAAATGAAGTGTCCTGAAGGGCCCAGGCGAGTATCGAGTCCCTCTGGAGACTCTGCTAGCCACTCCCCCAGCCCAACGGTCTGCAATACTCTGCGGCATTCCTCGTCGGTTGGCCGTTGTGACGGGTCTCGAGCCAGGGCCAGGTTCGAGCGTAGCGTGGAGTCGAACAGGTAGGCCTCCTGCGGACACCACGCGACATGTTGTAACGCGCTCAAAGCATCAGGCGCTTGGGCTGTCAGACGGTACGTTCCTGCTTGCGGTGCCAGGAACCCCAGCAGGACCGCCAACAGCGTAGATTTACCGGCACCTGATGGTCCGGTGACCACCACAAAATCCCCGGTGGCGGCCCGCAAGGAGAAATCTTCGAGGACAGCGGGCTGATCTGGCCCGTATCCCACCGTGACATCGCACATCTCAAGCTGGCTTACCCCTGGGTGCGACGTCTGCTGCACCTGGACCCACTCGGCTCCGGGTGCCTTGTTGTGCTGCAGTAGCGGTAGGAGCTTGGCCAGCTGGTGGTTTAGGACCCGGGATTCTTGGGTTGCTTGGTTGAACAGCCCGAAGGGTTCTGCCAGGGAAAGCATCAGCATCACCACCAGAGCCGTGTTGGGGGCAGAAATACCATTGGTCATGGCCACCCACATGGTTTGTACCGCGGCCCAGCCGGCGATCAGCGAGGTGAGTCCTTCGCCAAGTCCGGCTGCGCTCGCATTGCGTTTCAGCGGTTCAGACGAGCGCTGGTCTGCGGTCACGAATCGATCGGCCACACGTCGTGCCATCCCGTTACCGGCCATATCCGCGGCGGCCGTCAACAGTCGAGAAGTTGCGGTCACAAGGCTCGTGCGGTGATCCGCCAGCCGTGCGGACGTTCGGGCATCGACGATACGCACCAGAAGAGGTACCACGATGAAGGCTGCCAGTCCGGCAACAAGTGCTGGCCACCAGGAGCCAGGGGCCATGTAAGCAACAATCGCTGTGGCGGTCAACCAGGTGATTATGGCCGCGGGAATGGGCACGATCACTCGTGGGACGGCGTCACGGAGTTGATCCACGTCGGAGATCAGTACAGACAGTGCCCCGCCGGAGCGGGTGAGCTTATGCCACTGGGTGGCTTGCGACCCCAGCGCATCCCAGACGCGCAGCCGGATCCGGTTTGCCCAAGACAGGACTGCATCGTGGACCGCTAGTCGTTCGGCATACCGGAATACGGCACGGCCGATACCAAAGAACCGTACCCCGACGATCACGGCGAGCAGATACAGTATTGGGGGCTCATACGAGGCTTGCACGATCAGCCAGCCGGATAATGCTGATAACAGCGCGGCGGACAGCAAAGCAGCTACAGCCCAGCCGATGCCGCCAAGAAATTTCGGCTCGTTGAGCGGCAGGAACCGCACCCAGTCGCGAAAGGTGACCTTGTGCTGCGGTTCTTGTGCGGCATTCTTGGTGGAAGTGACTGCAGCAGTGGTATCGGCTGGTGTGGCGATGTCTGTCTGGTCAAGTTTCGGGGTGATCTTGTCACCTATCAGGTGATCGGCATCGGCGTGGATGAGCTCATCATGAGAAGCGACTAACACCATGGCAGATATCGTAGATCCGTCGGGCAACGTACCCTGTGCCAGGTCGCGCAGGACACGACGGATACGACTAGCCGAACGGTGATCAAGGTGCGCGGTGGGCTCATCGAGGACCACCAGCCATGCATGGTCTAGGTTGTCTGTAGACCTGCCGACAAGTAGTCGGGTGAGCACCCGAGCAAATCCGAGCCGGCGACGCTCACCTGGGGATAGCTCATCGATATATCGTTGTTCGTATTCTTCCAACCCTGCTGTGTGCAGCGCGGTTGCCACTATATGCCCCAGGTTCAAAGTGTGCTCGTCAATCCCGACTTCTTGGGCCGTAGCGTGGGCGACCACGGTGAGTTCTTCCACCACCGTTTCTGCCACGAAGGCTGGATGTTGTGCGAGATAGGCCACGGGACGGGTCACGAGGCCGGTGACTTGTCCGCTGAATTCTGCCTCTGCATCGGTCAACAAGCCCGCCAGCGCTTTGAGGATCGTGGATTTTCCGGTCCCGGAAGCGTTCCCGAACACGGTGTACTGCCCTGGAACAAGTTCCAGTGAAAACGAGGTCACGACGGGATCGAGGACTTCAACCTCGTAGGTGGGTAAGTAATCAGCATCGGTTTCTTGCTGGTCCAGTGCCTGCTGTTGGGCTTTGGCGTATTCTTCGGGGGTCAGGTAGTCCGGTCCCGTGTCAGGTTGGTGTTCTACACGATGCAGGGCTTTATAGGCAATCGTGACGTCGTCGAGCACGATTCGGTCGCCTGAATCACTCGTGTCGTCCAGGGCGGTGGCCAACGTAGCTGGCACAGGCTGATGAATCTGTGCGCGAGCACGTTTCAACGCCTCAACACCATCTTCGGAAGCGTGGTAGGCCGAACCGATGTCACGAAATGGCAGATACACTTCGGCTGCCAGGGTCAACACCATGATGCCCGCGTATAAGTCCATAGACCCGTTGACGAGTCGCACACCGATGAAGACCGCGATGATGGCGACAGAAATGGTCGAGATTAATTCCAACGCCAACCCTGACATGAACGCGGCTTTGAGCGTATTCATGGTGGTGCGTTGGTAGCCTTCCGATACATCTTGTAACGCTTTGCGCTGAGTGCCGGCACGTCGTAAACCGACCAGCACCGGCAGGCCGCGGGCCAACTCTAAGAGGTGGTGTGAGAGTTTGTTGAGCCCATCGGCAGCTTCATCAACGCGATGTTCGGTGAAACGACCGATCAGGATCATAAACATCGGGATCAACGGGATCGTCAGGACCAGCACCAGTGCGCTGACCCAATCATGGATCAAAATCCAGGTTCCTAGCCCCAAGGGGATGACTAAAGCGGATATGAGAGAAGGAAGAAAGTCGGTGTAATAATCGTCAAGCCCGTCCAGGCCTTTGGAGGCCAGGACGGTATCTTCCCCGGCTCGATCGGCGTGGCTTCCAGCAGCGGCTAAGCGGTGCCGAACCAATTGGGCGCGCAGCTGTTCTTTTTCGCCCAATGCTGCTCTGGTCGCGAGCACTTGTTGGCCCCATTGGGCCAGTCCACGCAGGAGCGCTCCACCAAATCCAAAACCGAGCGTCATCAGAAATTCTGTGCTGGTGGTGTAGTCAATCAGTGAGTCGATCAGCCCGGGAGCGGTCCGTGGTGAATTGAAAAGCAACTGCAGTAATTGCGCTGCATCTGATGCGGGGAGGGCCGCGGCCAAATGACTGATCCCGCGCGCCAGGGAGACTGCGATAAGGATCCACCCGATGAGTTTCACCGCAGCCAGGACGCCGAGCCCGACAAGCGCTCGGCGTCCTGTTGTCGAGGTAGGGAGTTCAGGGATCAAACCGGGACCACCACGGCGGATTCCGGGATGTGCTGTGTGCCTAGACGCTGCCTGAACGTCCAGTAGCTCCAGATGCTATATGCCAACACGAGCGGCAAGAATATTGCCGTCACGATCGCCATGATGCCCAGGGTGTAGTCGGAGGACGAGGCAGATGTAACCGTCAGGTTGTAGGCCTCGTTGATGGTCGAGGGCAGAACGTTGGGGAACATGGAGGTGAAGATCGCCCCGAGGCCTAAGGCCACGAAAATGGCCATCCCGGTAAAGCTGCGGCCCTCTCGACGTTGTCGTGCATTAGCCCAGGCAAACACCATGCCCAGTGCGGCCAGCCCAACCATGATCCACGAGACCATTTTCGGATAGCGCAAGACGACGCCAATGGCCCACAGGGCAGCTGGCAATAAGTACAGCGGTAAGTACCGTCGTAAGTGGTAGTTGGCGGCCTCGCGTGGTGCACCAAGGGTTTTCAGCGATAGGAAGGCCCAGCCCATAGCCAGCGAGGCGCCAACGACAGCTAGCCCACCCAGCACGGCCCAACCGTTGAACCAAGCAAACGGGCCACCCACGCGATCTCCGTACTCATCGAGCGGCAGACCGGTGGAAGTCAGCGCGAGCATAGCGCCGATTGCAAAGGCTGCGACGAAGGATCCCCCGGCCAGACACCAGTCCCAGATGTTCCGGGCGGTCTGGCTGTGGGATTTTCCTCGATATTCGATCGAGACGCCTCGCAGGATCAACGCCAACAGCGCAAACGTCAATGGGATGTACAGTCCTGCGAACATTGAGGCATACCAGTGCGGAAACGCCGCAAAGGTAGCGCCTGCGGCTGTAATCAACCAGACTTCGTTACCGTCCCAGACCGGACCAATGGAGTTGAGTAACACGCGCCGCTGGGATTCGTTTTTTGCCCAGCCTTTCATGAGCATCCCGACCCCGAGGTCAAAGCCGTCCAGGATCAGATAGCCGATCCATAGCACCGCAATGAGAATGAACCACAATGTGGGGAGAAATTCCATGATTTCTGTATTACCTTTCTGCTGTTGTTATCCGCATCAGTATGCGAATGACAACACATCGGACGAAGGTTTATCGTGCTCGTCATCGTCGGTGTGCTCATCGGCCAAAAGTTCGGGCATCCCAGCCGGGTGACCGCCCTTGGTAAACCGGACCAGCAGCACAATCTCTACGACTAGTAAAAGCGCATAGATCAATGTGAGGGCAATGAGCGAGAATAAGATCTCTTCGCCACTCACCCCCGGCGAGACCGCTGCTGCCGTGTATTGCCAGACTTGATCGACGCCCACCAGATTGAGGTTGGGTGCCACCGTAAAGGGTTGACGTCCCATTTCGGTAAAGATCCAGCCAGCAGAGTTCGCGGCAAAGGGCGCCAGGATTGATAACCAGGCAAGATTCATGAGTGTTTTATCGTACGGCACAGTCCCCTTGCGCCCGATCCACAACCCGATGGCCGCAGCTAACGCTGCCACTCCACCAAAGGTGATCATCAGACGGAAACCCCAGTAGGTGACTTCCATGATCGGCAGGTATTCGATCTCCGAGCCAGCACGTTCACCGTAGCGTGGATCATCAGGCAGGTGGGTTCCGAAGGCTTCTTCGTATTTCGGAATCAGTGAATTCACGCCTTCTACGGGGGTGTCAAAATCATTATGAGCCAAGAAGGACAACAGCCCGGGAATCTCAAAGACCCCGACGACGTCATCACACGTGGTGGCTCCATCGCCGTCACGGCTGGCTACTGATAACACCGAAAATCCGGTGCCATCATGACATGCCGCTTCAGCCGAAGCCATCTTCAAGGGCTGCTGCTCAATCATCATCTGCGCCTGGGCGTGGCCAGTAAAGGCGGTGCCCAGAAACGCTACGATCGCGACCCAGCCACCCCACCGAAACGAGGAGCGCCAACCTTTATAGTCAATCTCGTCGCGTGCTTTCGACCCGGTAGAACCCACCACGACATAGCCGTTGTCATCGACAGTATCGATCCCATCTTTGCGGCGTTTCCAGAGGTGGTACCAGGCAATGCCTAACAGCATCGAACCGGCGACTGCAAGCGCACCGAAAATCGTGTGTGGGAAGTGTATCAGCAGCGTCGGGTTCGTCATGACCGCCCAGAAGTCCACCATTTGTGCCCGACCGTCGACCAACTCGACGCCGACCGGGTGCTGCATGAACGCATTGGCGGCCAAAATAAAGTACGCCGACACAACAGACCCCGCAACAGCTAACCACAAAGCAGCAAGGTGGATGCGTGGCCGCACTCGTCCCCAACCAAACACCCAAACACCAATGAAGACGGATTCAAGGAAGAACGCGATGAGCGCTTCCATTGCCAGCGGAGCACCAAACACATCACCGACGAAGCGGGAGTATTCGCTCCAGGCCATCCCGAACTGGAATTCTTGGACCAGGCCCGTGGCCACACCCATGATGAAGTTGATCATGAATATTTTGCCCCAGAATTTGGTCATGCGCAGGTACTGTTCTTTCCCGGTACGATGCCACGCTGTTTGCATCGCGACCAGCACAATGCCCAAGCCGATGGTCAACGGCACCATGAGAAAGTGGTAAACAGTCGTAATACCAAACTGCCACCGGGCCACTTCAAGAGGATCCATCAGGGTCCCTCCTCCACCGGCTCGTTTGTCGCCGGTGATCGAAACCAAAAATCTACAGTGCGCTAAATCACGGTGTGACTCGACGCTTCACAATCATCAGAGGCTCGATGAGAACCTCCAATAGACATACTAGCGTTATTTCTACGCAATGTAGAATTACATCTACGCGTCGTAGAAATGCGTCTACGTGTTGTAGAACTTTCGGCAAAGTCCCGCTACAATACAGGGAAGAGATGCCACGTGCGCTGTCCGCAATCACACTCACACCGCGTACAGTCATGCTTACGAAAGAAGGGACGTCATTGGGCGAACTGGAACAAGCGATCATGGATTTGCTGTGGGATGCGGTCGAACCGCAAACGGCCAATCAGGTACGAGAGGCCCTCAGCGGGCGGCAGGACAACACCCCTGCCATTACAACAGTCCTGACGGTGCTTGGCCGGCTGCACAAAAAAGGTTTCGTCGTCAAAGATGATGCCCGTCGGCCCCACGAGTTTTCCGCAGCGACGAGTCGCGAAGAACACACCGCGCAGCTTCTCAACGACGTACTTGGCGCTGCCGTAGACAAGAACGCCGTACTTGCGCGATTTATTGGCGGCATCGATCCGTCTGACGCTCGTACACTCCAACGCCTCTTGAGCGCTCGCGATAACTAGGATGTTTTGACCGGAGACCTATCCTGACCCCGTACCTTCTTGCACTGCTAGCCGTGTTACTGGCATGGCCAGTGCCGTTGTGGCTCCAACGCGCTAAGTGGCCATCTCAAGCCCCAGGCGCTGCACTGGTGCTATGGCAAGCAATCGGCATTAGTGGAGGTCTGGCACTCGTCTCCGCTCCCCTGACGTGGGGGTTGCAACCTTTTGCTGACGGGATACTGCCTGCACTTGCAGAACTATGGCAGGTGTATCAGACCCAGGGCTTAAATGCCGTCTTGACCGACCCCCGCTGGCATACCTTCGGCCTCGCCGCGATCACGCTCAGCCTCCTATTATTCGCCCACCTGGCGCTGGTCTTACTTCATACCACCTATCGCACGTTTCGACAGCGGAAAAAACACCGCCAGTTCGTAGAACTACTATCGGCTTCTCTGCAAGACGAAAACCTCAACGATACTCGGTCCGTCATCCAGGTGGGCCATACGCGGGTCCTGCCGGTCGAACACCCACTGGCCTATTGTTTACCGGCAATGAATCAGCCCATGACGGTGGTCTCTCAAGGTCTGCTTGAAGAGCTCACGCCCCGTCAACTTGCTGCAGTACTCGCTCATGAGTCAGCACATCTAAAGCAACGGCATGATTTACTTCGGCTGGCGTTTGAAGCCTGGCACAAGGCTGCACCCTGGTTTCCCGCTACCGGTGTGGCCGTCAATGAAGTCACCGAACTGACAGAAATTATGGCGGATGATTACGCCCTGACCAAGCACGATCGCCAAGATTTAACCACCGCCCTAGCCCATACAGCCCAAGGGCACAATGACTCTTCGACGTCGTCGTCTGTGCCGCCGCCCACCCCAGATACCACTAGTTTTTCTCGTCGTATTAATCGACTGACGAAACCGGAAAAATCCTGGGGTTCAGGTAGAGTTAGCCTGGTCATCATTCTGGCAGTGCTGCTTGTGACTGTGCCCGCTGTTGTCAGTTTGGTATAACGCCTCCTCTAACCACCCGAGGGCGAACTATGCTGCGAGGTGATGAGGTGACCTGAGAATCGCGTGACAGATCAAACCGCGCTATGCTGAGAAGTTATGACAAGTCAATTCATTGGTGGCGGAGTACTGTTTTCTCGCACCAATATCAGATGGAAATAAACAGAATGGACAGTCCAACGTGAGCTCTAATGCGGTTTCAATTCACCACAACGCGGCATTACTTTCTGTGGTAGAAGTGACCGCTCCGGTGGAAGTCACCTCGGATATGATCGATGATCGCCTCGCCGCGGTTCTTAAACGATTACGTTTACCCAAGCGACTTCTTCAACGAGTGGCAGGGGTCAAATCCCGTCGAATGTGGGAGGGCCCGGAAGACTACGTCGCAGGCGCAGCCCAGGCCGGAGTCAAAGCCCTTGCTGAAGCCGGCATAGTCCCCGATGAAGTCGGACTCCTCATCAACACCTCGGTGACCCGGACACAACTTGAACCTGCGGTTTCTGTACAGATCCATGACAGTATGGGCTTAGCCCCGTCGGCGACGAACTTCGATATCACCAACGCCTGTCTCGGCTTCGTCAACGGCATGGATCTGGCGGCAACGCTGATCGACGCCGGACAGATTTCCTATGCCGTGGTGGTGGCCGGCGAAGACGCAAAAAACGTTCAAGAATCAACGCTTCGTAACCTGTACTCCGATCGCACCACGCGTGACAATTTCATGGAGCAATTCGCGTCGTTAACCTTGGGGTCTGGTGCTGCAGCGGCAGTGCTAGGACCCGCCGACCGTCATCCAGAAGGTCACCGAATTCTTCGCGGTGTGACCCGAGCCGGCACACAACACAACGGATTGTGTCAAGGCGGCCATGACGGCATGTTTACTGACTCTGGTGCACTATTGGAAAACGGGTTAGAACTCGTGATGGATGCCTGGAATGATACGCCGTCTGACTGGGATTGGCCCAATATGGACCGCTACATCACCCACCAGGTTTCCCAGATGCATACAGACGCCATCATTGAATCTGCTGGGATCGATCCAGAAAAAATCCCGACAACATTTCCTGAGCTCGGTAACATCGGGCCCGCCGCTTTGCCGATTACGCTGGCGCGTGAGCTCGACAACCTCAAAATTGGTGACCGAGTACTCACCATGGGTGTCGGTTCCGGTCTAAATGTCGCAATGTTAGAAATTGAGTGGTGAAATCCTGTTGATGATCTCTCCTGAACCGGCAAGCCTTCCACAGTCCCATGTTGAATCGAAACATTTGCCGGGGTGGGATCCTCGCTGGTCGCGACTGGTGGCCGCTGAGACATTTGACGGCACCCGAACGCTTCATGTGCTTGACAATGGACCGGTGTTAGCCGAACTAGGCATCGGTGCAGACGATGTCGATGCCATTATCGTTGCCGTCCATGGTAACCCGACTTGGTCCTACCTCTGGCGCAGAGTCGCGCAAGCAGGTGTAGATGCCGCAAATTCGACACTGGATCTTGGGCCGGGCTCCGGACGAGTTCCTATCGTTCGAGTCATCGCACCCGACCAGCTCGACATGGGTTTTTCAGAACGGTTAGCCCACGATACCTGGCCCAATGCAGGGCCTGCCCCGACCAGCTATCGAACCTTAGATCAACGCATTTTAGATCTCGATGCAGTACTGAAAGCCTTACTCGCGGATACTCAGAACGCACCGGTATTCACCCTAGGACACGATTGGGGCGGAGTGGTCTCGCTCGGTTGGGCCACCGACCACAACGTGCGAGCAAATGGCTCGGGCATCAACCCTGCGGGCATGATTGCCTTGAACACTGCGGTGTGGCATGACGAAAACGACCCCATCCCCGCCCCGTTACAGGCAGCATTGGCCGGACCACTGCTTTCAAGCTCGACCATTGCCACGTCAGCATTTTTAGATACCACATTGGCACTAGGCCGCCCGGGTCTCTCAACGGCAGTCAAGGCAGCGTACAAAGCCCCATATCAGCAGCACACACGTCGCGGTGGAATCGGTGGGTTTGTCGCTGATATTCCAGCGACCTCAATGCACCGCTCGCGTGAAGCGCTCCGGGCCGTGGCGCAAGGTCTGGCTATCTCTCAGACACCAGCACTGTTACTGTGGGGCGCGCAAGACCCCGTATTTCTGGATCGCTACCAACATGATCTGCTGGAGCGGATCCAGAACATCGATATCCATCGCTACAACACCGCGGGCCATCTTGTAGCCGAAGACCGGGACATCGTGGAACCCATCTTTGGATGGATTCAACAGCAACTTCGTAACGATCAGCGTCCCAGCCCAGACCCGAGGGCGAGTCGTGGTTCGGTAGCCGTCGGGCAGTATTCGCCGCTGTGGGAGTTTCTGGATCGCTGGGAGACCTCGGATAAAAAAGCCATGGTCGATATGACGGTCACTGATCGTCATGGCAAGCCATTTGAGATTTCATGGCGCAAGCTCTCGTCTATCGTCAACGCGATGGCTATCGGCTTGCGCGAGGCGGGGATGCGACCGGGCGACCGAGTCTCCATGTTAGTGGAGCCAGGGCGGGACCTGACTGCCGCGCTGTATGCGGTACTGCGCGTTGGCGGCGTCGCGGTGGTTGCTGATGCCGGGCTGGGGTTAACAGGGATGACCCAGGCAATCAAATCGGCTGCCCCGCAATGGATCATCGGCGAAACCCCTGGGTTGACACTGGCGCGCGGCGCCAACCTTCCCGGCAAACGACTAAGTATCCGAACACTGGATCCCGTTGCTCAGCGGCTTTTGGGGCTGAGCGGTTCGATGTACCACTTCGCCACCCAATATGCGGGACACCGGTACACCCCGAACGCCGACCATCCTGATCCGACCCCCGATGCCGAAGCCGCAGTGTTGTTCACCTCGGGCTCGACCGGTCCCGCCAAAGGAGTTCGGTACACCCACCAGAAGTTGTCTGCACTAACCCAGCGGTTACAATCGACTTTGCAGGTAGCCCCCGGTTCCAGTCTCTTAGCAGGGTTCGCACCCTTTGCATTATTCGGCCCGGCTATCGGGGCAACATCGGTAACCCCGAAAATGTCGGTGACCAAGCCAGCAACCCTCACGGCGACCGCGCTGGCGGATGCTGCAATTGCCGGCGACACGACCATGATCTTCGCTTCTCCTGCAGCGCTGCGCAATGTGGTCGACACCGCCGACGAGCTTAACGGGATTCAGCGCCTAGCATTAGAAAAAATCGACATGTTGTTATCGGCGGGCGCCCCAGTGCCAGTCAATCTCATGGATGAAGTTTTGGCACTGGTCCCCAACGCTGAATTTCATTCGCCCTACGGTATGACCGAGTCACTACTGGTCTCCGATATCGACCACCACACACAACACGCGATCGCCACACAGCCGGATCGCGGGGTCTGTGTTGGTACGCCCCTTGATGTTGTGCGTGTCGCGATGGCTCCCCTCGATTTCTACGGCCGAGCTGCTGATGACCTCGTTGAAGGCGAAGCCGCAGTTGGCAAGCTTTCCGAGATCGTAATTTCGACCCCACATATGTTGGCGGGATATGACAAGCTCTATAACACCAACCGTCAAACTCGAGTGGATTCTCTTGATGGGCTTCAATGGCACCGTACAGGCGACATCGGCCACTTCGATGCACAGGGCCGGTTATGGATTGAAGGCCGCACCCATCACATTGTCACGCCGCCCACCGGTGTTCTGGGCCCCGGCGGACCCGAAGATGATATTCAACGTCTTCCTGAAATCAACCGCGTAGCTATTGTCGGCGTTGGACCCATCGGCACCCAAGCCGTTGTGGCAGTTGTCGAACCACATGACACCTCCATTAAGCCCGGCCTTGCCCCGACCGAGCTCACCGACGCGGTTCGGAACGCGACCGACATTGAAATCGCTGCGGTCTTGGTGACGGATCGGGTGCCGGTAGATATTCGCCACAATTCAAAAATTAACCGTCCTGTGCTAGCCCAGTGGGCCGCGAAAGTCCTGGCCGGTGGAAAGGTGACCAGCGCTTCATGACCGCCCCTCAATCTACCAACAGGTATTACACCGCAGACCATTCAGGCCACCGTGTGCTCGTCACGGGGGCATCTGGGGTTTTAGGTTCCGGGGTCGCCCAAGCATTAGTGGATGCAGGTGCCAAGGTCACTGTGCTGCAGCGCTCCCCCTCTGGTCTTGATGGCGTGCACGAGATCCTAGGGTCCGTCACAGATCCTAAAGTTGTTGCTGCAGCGGTACACGATGTCGATTCTGTCATCCAGGTGGCAGCCAAGGTCTCCATGTCTGGACCCCTCGCGGAATACGAATACATCAATATTGAAGGGACCCGGGAACTTTTGCACGCCGCTCAACGTGCCGGCGTGCAACGTTGGGTGCATATCTCATCACCCTCGGTAGCACATTCGGGGTCGTCCCTGATCGGTGCCGCAGCAGAACCCGCAGATCCCACCACCGCACGAGGCCACTATGCGGCTACAAAAGCTGCCGGCGAATTGCTTGCCCTAGAGGCTGATTCTTCCGATTTTCGGGTCTTAGTCCTACGTCCGCACTTGATGTGGGGCCCTGGAGATACCCAACTAACCAAGCGGATCATTGACCGGGCAAGGCAGAACCGTCTTCCGTTATTGGACGGCGGTACGGCCTTGGTTGATACTTTGTTCACGACGAATGCGGTAGAAGCAATCGTGGCAGCGTTGTCCGCCGTGGATAACGTCCATGGCGAGCCTCTGGTGCTGACCAACGGTCAGCCTCGTCCCATTGGGGAGATGCTGCGTCGGATCGCTGTAGCAGGGGGTGCCAAGGAACCCACCCTGGATTTGCCATCAGGGCTAGCTAAAGCCGCCGGTGCTATTATCGAGTCTTTCTGGGATGCGGAGCAGCGCGGCGACGAGCCACCCATTACGCGTTTTCTTGCCGAGCAAATGTCGACAGCACACTGGTTCGACCAGCGCAGAACCCAAGAAGCGTTGCAATGGCGACCGCGAATCTCGTTGGACGAGGGCTTCGAACTGGTCCGCCAGTATTACAACCCTTAGGCGTCAATCTCCTGGCGGTCGAGCTCTTCGGCACCAGAGATGATGAAATCACGCCGTGGCGCGACATGACGCCCCATCAATAATTCAAAGATCTCCTCGGCTTTTTCGAACTCCTCGATATTCACTCGCCGCAGTGTCCTGTAGCGAGGATCCATCGTGGTCTCCGATAACTGATCGGCGTCCATTTCTCCCAGACCCTTATACCGCTGGATCGGTTCTTTAATCTTCCGATCTTCAGCAACCAAACGGTCGACAAGCTCGTGCAGCTCTTGTTCCGAGTAGGTGTAGATGACCTCGTTGGGTTTGGAGCCGGGGTTGATGACTTCAACACGGTGAAGTGGTGGCACCGCAGCATACACCCGACCGGCCTCCACCATTGGTCGCATGTACCGGAAAAATAGTGTCAGCAGCAACGTGCGGATATGCGCACCGTCGACGTCGGCATCGGTCATCAAGATAACCTTGCCGTATCGGGCCTGTTCAATATCGAAGCTACGTCCTGAGCCGCCTCCGACAACCTGAATCAGCGCAGACGCCTCGGCGTTATTGAGCATCTCCCCTACCGAAGCCTTCTGGACGTTCAGAATTTTTCCTCGAATCGGAAGCAGGGCTTGATAGTCGGAGGAACGAGCGAGTTTTGCTGTGCCGAGTGCCGAGTCACCTTCAACAATGAAGAGTTCGGTATTTTCTACGTCTGTGGAGCGGCAGTCAGCCAATTTTGCAGGAAGCGACGAGGTCTCCAACGCCGTCTTGCGTCGCTGGTTTTCTTTCGCGGTTCGTGCCATGATCCGCGATTTCATTTCGGCGACGACCTTCTCAAGCAGCCCGTCGACCTGTTGTTTGACGGCGCGTTTTCGCGACTGCAAGATCTCAGTAAGTTGATCGCCCACGATCTTCGAAACGATCTGTCGGGCAGCCGGGGTTCCTAGGACCTCCTTGGTCTGTCCTTCAAACTGCGGTTCGGCAAGTCGAACCGTCACGATGGCTGTTAACCCAGCTAGGATGTCTTCCTTTTCGACTCGATCGTTACCAGCCTTTAACCGTCGGGCATTACTTTCTACCGCTTTGCGGAACACGCGGGTTAATGCCTGTTCGAATCCGGTGTTGTGTGAACCTCCTTTAGGGGTGGCAATAATATTCACAAAGCTGCGAATCTTGGTGTCATATCCGACATCCCATCGCAGTGCGACATCGACTTCACAGGTTCGTTCGACATCTTGCATCTGTGCCCGGCCGGAGGTATCCAGCACTGGCACGCGTTCCGTAAAATTGCCTTCACCGTGGAGTCGCCATACATCGGTGACTGGATTCAGTTGTGACAGATGGTCGACGAATTCTGCGATGCCACCATCAAATTGGAAGACTTCTTCATGGGTGCCATGCTCCCCCGCAGTGCCAGCCATCCGACGCTCATCGCGGATTGTTATACGAAGTCCGGGTACGAGGAAAGCGGTCTGACGTGCGCGCTGCTCTAGTTCGTCATACAAAAAAGCAGCTTCGGGAGTAAAAATCTGAGTATCAGCCCAGTATCGGATTTTTGTACCGGTTAGGCCCCGTTTGGCCTTGCCGACGACTTCAACTTCGGCTCCTGGTTCAACGGGGGTAAAATCTGCTTCAGGGTGCGGTTTGCCCTGGTCTGCAAACCTGCCAGGCTGACCGCGGCGGAAACTCAGCTGATGGACCTTACCGGCCCGTATTACCTGTACATCTAGCCGTGAGGACAAGGCATTGACCACTGCAGCACCAACGCCGTGGAGCCCACCGGCAGCAGCGTAGGAATCGGAACTGAACTTTCCACCAGCGTGGAGTTTGGTAAAGACTACCTCCACACCCGACAGTCCTGTCCGAGGTTCGATATCTACGGGTATGCCCCGCCCGTTGTCTTCGACCTCAACAGAGCCATCGGGAAACAGGGTGATCTGGATGGACTGACCGTAGCCCGCCAATGCCTCATCGACCGAGTTATCAATGATCTCCCATAGACAGTGCATCAGGCCGCGCGAGTCTGTGGAACCTATGTACATGCCCGGCCGTTTGCGCACGGCTTCCAACCCTTCCAGGACAGATAGGTTGCGTGCACTGTACTCGGATGTTGTGACCACGGAGTGTTTGACCCTTTCGAAGGTAGTCAGTTTGGCTTCGCCGACCTGTTGAGACGGCGATCCTGTTCATACGTTGTTTACGTTTGGATTGCCACTAGTAACAATAACTGCTTCACCGTCAAAGTAGGAGATTTTGCGCTTTTCTTGAACTATCAGCCGAATCGCAGTGCGGCGAGCTTTCGCCGCTCGCGGATGGAGTTCACCAGATCTTTGCGAAACCAACTACACCTGGCAATATAGTTCCACTGGTTATGCATGCATGACCGTGTGGCAACGTTAGGCATACGCAGTGTTCGCCAGTGGCAAGGTAAGCACTTTCGGGCATAAACCATAAAAATGGTGCGTTGTTCTACACAGCCAACAAATAACCTGTCAGGATGGAAGGACCAACCTACAGAGTTTGGACCACAAATTAGGAGGCCCAATGTCCACGGCAACTAGTCTTGAGCAACCTACCCTCAATGCCGCAGATCGTTGCGACCGTTGCGGAGCCCAAGCTTACGTTCGTGCAGTACTACCATCGGGTGGCCAACTGTACTTCTGTGCTCACCATGCGCGTCAGGTTGAAGAAAGCCTTCGTCCGCAAGCCGCTATGTGGCAGGATGAGACAAATCGTCTCGAGGAAGAACGTTCAGCTAGCTTGTAAACGAAGCAAGATAAAGCTTTATATCGCACCATAATTATTTGCAGCGTAAAAATCCGGGCCGTTTCTATTCTGAAACGGCCCGGATTCTTTTCGTTTATGAATCAAGTTTTCAACAATAACGCCATAGCGCGATGATTGAAAACGCTGCTTTTACTCTAGGTAGTCACGCAGCACCTGCGAGCGTGATGGGTGACGCAGCTTGGACATGGTCTTGGATTCGATCTGACGAATACGTTCACGCGTTACCCCGTAGACTTTGCCGATTTCATCAAGAGTCTTGGGTTGGCCATCAGTGAGTCCGAAACGCATAGCTACCACTCCAGCTTCACGCTCAGACAGGGTATCAAGCACTGAATGAAGCTGTTCTTGTAGCAGGGTAAAGCCCACAGCATCGGCTGGCACGACCGCTTCGGAGTCTTCAATTAAGTCACCAAACTCCGAATCACCGTCTTCACCCAGCGGGGTGTGCAACGAGATGGGCTCGCGCCCATACTTTTGAACTTCAATGACCTTCTCGGGGGTCATATCAAGTTCAGTTCCCAGCTCCTCTGGTGTGGGTTCACGGCCTAGATCTTGCAACATCTGACGTTGGACACGTGCCAGTTTGTTGATGACTTCGACCATGTGGACAGGAATACGAATAGTTCGCGCCTGGTCAGCCATAGCACGGGTGACGGCTTGGCGAATCCACCAGGTGGCATACGTCGAGAATTTGAAACCCTTGGTGTAGTCGAATTTCTCCACAGCACGAATCAAGCCGAGGTTCCCTTCTTGAATGAGGTCCAAGAAAAGCATGCCGCGTCCGGTGTAACGCTTTGCCAGCGATACAACGAGTCGTAAGTTGGCTTCCAACAGGTGGTTTTTAGCCCGACGACCATCGGCGATGATCAACTGCATATCGCGACGCAGCCGAGCATCGGTGATCTCTTCGTTTTTCATCTTGTGTTCGGCATATAGCCCGGCTTCAATACGTGTCGCTAGATCAACTTCTTCTTCAGCGTTGAGAAGATCGACTTTACCGATTTGTTTTAGATAATCTTTGACGGGGTCGGCCGTGGCGCCCACAATATTGGTGGCGCGTTGTTGGGGAGCGTCTTCTTCGGTTTCTGAGACAACGAAGCCACCTGCTTTTTCAGTGGACTCAACGTCTGGCTTCTCGGGGCCCGCGGTTTCCTTGATCTCAGCGACTTCCTCGTCTTCATCGAGTTCTTCTTGTTCCTCGACGGGCTCGTCCACATCTTCATCGACTACTTCGTCGTCTTCTTCAACGTCTTCGTCGAACTCCTCGTCCGCAACGACGTCTTCTTCTTCAATCATTGAATCATCAATAACCATGGATGCCTTCTTACCATTGGTTGTAGCAGCTGCCTGCTTTACAGTCCCATCGGCTGTAGTCTGCTTCGTCGTAGTGGATGTTTTCTTGGCAGTAGCCTCTTTTGGAGTAGTAGTCACTCAGGTCCTTTCCTCATTGGCAGCCGTATGAGTAATGAGCTCACACACGATCAACACACCTATGACCCTGTCAAATCCGTGTTGAAATAATCGTTGTTCCCGTCGGATGCTCAGGGCACCCAACCGTTGCAAGATCCACGGACGCAGGGTCTCTAGTGGGTATAACGCGCGAAGTATTGAAATTGTTCCCATCGTGACAAAAACTTTGGAAAAATCCTCCGCACAGCCGTTAGACCAACAGATTATTCCATACTGGAGATACAACACGAGTTTTCTGAAGGCTACGCGGCGTGTTGCGGGCTCCAGGCACTGTCCATGCGTGTGGCCCAAACGGCGACGATCCCTTTACCTACGAGTCCTTCCATGGCTCGAAGGTATTGGTCAGTCGGGAAATGTTTGCGGGCCTGGCGGGCGTAGTCCATGGCGATACTGCCTCGGCCCCTGACCCATTCGATCCATACGAGTATCCCCGCTATTACTCCCCCAGAATCGCCATCCGACAGTGGCAGAAGTTGATGGCATAACCGTTCTAATTGTTCTATTCGGAGCCAATCGGGAGCCCTGTCTGATTCCCCGTTAAGACAAGTTGTCATGATGGCCGCATCAGCCATGGTGCCGTGGACTTTAGCCAAGGTGGCGAGCTGCTTCGGGAATTTCCCAAGACCCACCGCTCCTTTAATCCCTGTGGAGACATCGAAACATGCGATAGTGAGCAGCGCGTCTTTGATTGGCGGATGCTTGAGCGCAGACAGAAGTTCCGCCACTTCATCCGAGTGAAGCATCGTTGGGCCCTCTCGCAGCTGTTCATCCCATAATTTCAACCAGTTGAGTACAACTTGTGGGCGTTGAGAGAGCAATGTCTGAGTGTCTGGTGTGTGGTGGGAACCGGAAGTGGACGTCGGAGGAAAAAGCAGCCGCCGAGGGGCAGCCTGTCGCTGTTTCGTCACCCGACCGTGCGGGTCCAATGCTTGGAATATTCGTGTCGCCCGGGGATCGTCTATCGCGTCTCCCTGGACGATGCATTCTGTGGTCGCCGCACATCGAAGGTGCCATAACAGGTTGTGATGGATCAGCCATGATTCCTGGACTGGAACTCGTTGGAGACCAAACTGTGCTGAAATAACAGCATTTGCTGTGCCCACGACTGCGAGCGCATGCTGATCCGATACGGTGACGTCATCTGCTGAATAGATCAAAAGACAGGAGCTCGTCGAGGGTTCTCGTGCCATCAATTCTCCAACCTGACGCCCAAGGTGGATGAACTGAAGTTCTTGAGTTTCGGTCATGCCGAAATCCATAAACGTCACGCTTTCTGGGGTATCGCAGCGCAACATATTTTGCACAGCTTCCGGAAGGTCACAACGGATGACGGTGGACATTTTGTTGCCTGCAAAAGCGATCGCCGTGAGAGAATCGGTCGGTGCGAAACCCAGGGTGCATTCAATATAAGCTAGGACGTCCGCAGGGGTAGTGACCTGGAGGGGTTTTGCGGCAGCCTCGGCCTGCGGAGTGGAAGCGGAGCTCTCTGCGGAGGATGCTATCGCAAAGACTGGTGCATGAGATAGGAGATCAGGATCGGTTTCCGAATTCGAAGGGTGCTGGTTGTGGTGTTTCATGTACCCAGCATGAATCACCCCGCATCTGCACAAACCGGTAACCGATTGGAATGTGGATAACTCCCCCGACCCGCTATGGGCAGGCAGAGGTGTGGATTACTGCGGGTCGTCAGTGTCGGGGGTGTCGTCATCGGTCTCTTCGTCAGACTCCACAAATCCCAAGGTTTCGGGATCCACTTCGGATCGTGACGGCCGCATGGGATCTTCTGATGAAAGAGTACTTTCGAGCTGTCCGGTGTCGAACAGGGTCGAGCGATCAGCGTCGTCTAAACCGGCATCGTCTCGCTGGGCTTGATCACTGAGATACGTTTCTACGGCCGACCCGATTTCTTCGGCATCGGGCACCTCTTCGTCCGGTTTTAGCAGAAGGCTGCGCGCTTGATGGTCTTGAGCATGTTCGTCAAAGCGTTCTTCAAGCCGCTCAATCATCATCGATATTTCGGGGCGGTTGCGAACTTGGGCGGCGATTTGGCGTTCGACGTCGCGCCCAGATTCACGCAGTTCTTCACTCGGTAGCATGAGCCCCATAGCGGCGCCGATGTACTCCAGCGCAGCCACCGCAGCTTGCGGATACGTGGCGTCCGCTAAATAGTGCGGTACATGAAGGGTGTAGCCGCTGACGTCCCGGCCTGCTTCTGCAGCACGTAGTTCAAGAAGTTGGGCCGCTCCAGCGGCAATCCGTCCCTTCGGAGCCCAGGTGGCCAGTCCTTCTAACAGTTCTTGGGCCGTGCCATGGGTTGTCACCCCGAGGGGTCGAGTATGCGGCACCGGCAGAGGCACTGCATCGACGAAGGTCACAAGCCCGACGTCAAGCTGGTCAATAAGGAGCATAACTGCTGCGACGAAGCGATCCCATTGATAATCCGGCTCCGGTCCACTGAGCATCAGAAACGGCTTTTGCATCTGATCTTTGAGCAAGTGCAATTCAAGTTCGGGGGCTTCGTAGTCAAAGAATTTCTCCCCATCAAAGCGTAAGTGCGGCCGACGAGCGCGGTAATCGAGCAGCTGGTCGGTATCGAAGGTGGCAATCCGTTGGTGATCTAACCGTTCCAGCAACACATTTTCTAACTGTGTAGAGACGTTGCCTGCGTCTAAATATCCAGAGAACACTACGAGCAAATCCAGACCGTGCAGTGAAGGTCCGGCAGCCTTCGATTCTTCGGAGCCCCGGGCATTCGATAGGAGTTCTTTTGCCGAAGACGACAGCCGAATTAGGTCGATCGGATCGAGCATGCAGATTCCTCATTCTTTGGGGATGGTGTAACTACACTAGACGCTACTTGGCACAACGTTGAGCGCATCGAGCTTATTCCGGCACGGTTCTGGGGTTGCATCGTTATGATGGTGTGAGTAACCGTTATTTTCTCCACTACTAGCAAGGACGTGATTGCGTGGCTCAGGACGCCGCTGCCACAAACTTTATCGCGGATTTCACCGCTCAACTAACCACTAGCAGTTCTTTCAACACTGCCGAGGCGCTCGTCATCGGGGTACAAGCTACCGACGACGGTCCAACGATCGTGGCTCCAGACCTTGATGAACAAGCTATTTCGGGCCTGCAGGACCAGCTCGATGCTCTTGGTGTCAAAGGCACGCTCGATGAGGTCACCAAGATTGCTGGCTCAGCCACCGATTTCGATGCCAAGGTCATCGTCTTGACCGGCCTGGGGTCCACGGATACCCCACCCCAAGGCACTCCCAACCTTGATGACTCGACACCGGGCACTATCTCCGCCGAAGCACTGCGCCGCGCCGCCGGTGCTGCTACAGCGAAGCTGAATGGCATTGCTACAGTAGCGGTCGCGCTGCCAGCCGACACTGCCGCACGTGTGACTGCTATCGCCGAAGGGGCCACCATTGGCACGTACTCATTTACCGGGTACAAATCGTCAAACGATAACGACTCCAATGGGCCGAAGAACGTTGAACTGCAATTCATTACGACCGTCGCCGACGCAGAAAGTCTTGTTGAACGAGCCGGCGTAGTCGCTAGGGCTACGTTCGTCACTCGTGACCTAGTTAACACTGCACCCTCGCATCTTTTCCCCGGCACGTTCGCCGAAGAAATTGAAGCACTCGTGGATCATGCCAAAGTCGACGTCACGATCTATGATGAAGAAGCCCTGGCTGAAGGCGGCTTTGGTGGACTGTTGGGTGTCGGACAGGGTTCCGCCAATCCCCCACGTCTCGTCAGACTTGACTACTCACCATCAAATGCCAAAGGGCATGTCGCACTGGTCGGCAAGGGCATCACCTTCGATACCGGTGGCATTTCGCTGAAACCCGCTGGCTCGATGGAAACCATGAAGTCGGACATGGCCGGGGCAGCAACCGTCGGTGCGGTCGTGCATGCAGTGGCTGAACTGGGCTTGGATGTCCACGTTACCGGGTGGCTTGCCATGGCCGAAAATATGCCTTCCGGCACCGGAATTAAGCCATCAGATATCGTGACGATCCGAGGCGGAACAACCGTGGAAGTCATGAACACTGATGCGGAAGGACGCCTGGTATTGGCCGACGCCCTGGTGGCGGCTACTGAAGAAAACCCAGACGTCGTCGTTGATATCGCAACACTGACCGGCGCGGCCATGGTTGCCCTTGGCAATCGCACCACCGGGATCATGGGGGCAGACGAGGTTCGTGCAGAGCTGTCAACAGCCGCGGCCACAACCGGTGAGACAGTGGTTGAAGTGCCGATTCCCGAAGAAGCTCGAGCAGGCTTCGACTCAAACGTGGCCGATATGAAAAATACCGGTGAACGCTTCGGCGGGATGCAGGGTGCGGCAGCGTTTCTGCGCGATTTCGTTGGGGAAACTCCTTGGGCACACTTGGATATCGCTGGGCCATCTTTCAACGAATCAGCACCCCGCGGATACACCCCCAAAGATGCCACCGGCACTATGGTTCGCACGCTCATCGAGTTCGTAACCAACCGCGCACAATAAGCCCACCAGAGACACTGTGGGGGGCTGCCCTCCGTGTGGCCCCCACAGTGACCCAGCCGGTGCATTTCAACCCATCGGCCACTTGACCTACAGTGCGCGAAAGTTAACGTAGAACCGGTTATGGTACTACGGACCGACGAGCCTATAAGGTTAAGAGCAAGTGTCCAAAAATCGCCTTGGTAACTCCAGGTTGATGAAAACGACCGGACGCGTGGTTGGAAACCATTGACGAGGAAAATGCGGGGCGACCCTCCGCACAGATGAGGAGCATCGATCGTGACTGAAACCGCTACAGAATTCGACGTACTTATTCTCGGCGGTGGTTCCGCCGGTTATGCCGCGGCATTACGCGCCGCACATCACGGACTGACCGCAGCAATTATTGAACGGGACAAAGTTGGCGGCGTCTGCCTCCACTACGGTTGTATTCCCACCAAGGCATACCTTCACGCAGCCGAGATCGCCAATAACGCCAAAGAATCTGAACAATTTGGCGTTAAAGCAACTTTCGACACTGTCGACATGGCCGCCGTGCGCGACTACAAAGACGGCATCGTCAACGGCAAATTCAAAGGCTTGCAGGGTCTGCTGAAGATGCGCAAAGTGACCACGATCTCCGGGAGTGGCAAGCTCGTTTCCGAAAACCAGATCGACGTCGATGGCACGGTTTATACCGGCAAGCACATCATCCTCGCCTCAGGTTCCGTTTCCAACACCATGGGTCTGACCATCTCCGATCGCGTCATCACATCCACTGAAGCTCTGCAGCTGAACTACACACCGAAATCTGCCATTGTCTTAGGCGGCGGTGTCATCGGTTCGGAATTCGCTTCCGCGTGGAATTCATTCGGGGTTGAAGTCACCATCATTGAAGGCCTGGATTCACTCGTGCCCAATGAAGATCCTGCCATTATCAAACAGCTCACCCGAAACTTCCGGAAAGCCGGAATCAAATCCAATTTGGGGGTCTTCTTCGAAAACGTCGAAGAGACCGACAACGGTGTCAAGGTCACCCTGGCGGATGGCAAAGAATTCGAAGCTGAAATCTGCCTGGTGGCTACTGGCCGCAAGCCAAACACCGAAAACATGGGCTACGAAGATGTTGGCATCCCAATGGACGGCGCCCATGTCGCCGTCAACGACCGGCTACACACCGGTGTCGGCAACATCTATGCCATCGGTGACATCGTCAAAGGAAAACAGCTGGCACACCGTGGCTATCAGCACGGAAATTTTGTGATCGAAGAGATCGTGGGCAACAACCCATTGAAGGTCGAAGACCGGAACATCCCGGGTGTCACCTTCACCACGCCAGAAATCATCTCCGTGGGCATGACCGAACCTGTCGCGCAGGAAGAGTTCGGAGAAGAAAACGTTGAAACCGTCGAATACAACCTGGCAGGAAACGGTAAATCGTCCATCATCGGCACCAGCGGTATTATCAAACTGGTCCGGCAAAAACACGGCCCGATCGTGGGTGTCCACGGAATCGGCGACCGTATTTCAGAACAGATTGGTGAAGCACAGCTCATCGTTAACTGGGAAGCATATCCAGAAGACGTCGCCCACTTCATCCACGCGCACCCAACTCAAAACGAGTCCCTGGGTGAGGCAGCCATGATGCTCAACGGCTTCCCGTTGCACGCCTAGCCCCTGCAGCGGCTCACCGCCAGCATATGAAGCACCGAACGTGCGAGCATTCGAAGAGGAATAGAGAGGAAACCGGACGCAATGTCTGAAACCATTACTCTGCCAGAACTGGGCGAATCGGTCACCGAAGGTACCGTAACCCGTTGGCTCAAAGAAGTAGGCGACTCCGTTGAGGTCGACGAACCGATCGTTGAAATCTCCACAGACAAAGTCGACACAGAAATCCCATCCCCAGTCGCCGGTACTCTCCTGGAAATCAAAGTCCAGGAAGACGAAGATATTGAAGTCGGCGAGGCGCTCGCTGTCATCGGAGACGAGAGTGAATCAGGATCTGACGCGCCCGCTGATGACTCAGCCGAAGAAGAAGCTGAAGCACCCGCAGAAGAAACTCCGTCAGAATCTGCACAAGAGGAATCCGACCCAGAACCTGCACAGGAAAAACCAGCGCAACAAGCCTCTGGGGATGCTGAAGAAGTCAAGCTTCCCGAACTTGGCGAATCCGTCACTGAAGGTACCATCACGCGCTGGTTGAAAGAAGTCGGCGATGAGGTAGAAGTTGACGAGCCACTGGTGGAAATTTCTACCGACAAGGTGGACACGGAAATTCCATCCCCTGTTGCCGGAACCATCGTCGAAATTAAGGCCCAGGAAGACGAAGACGTCGAAGTCGGTCAGGTCCTGGCCTTGGTTGGGTCTGCCGATAGCGCACCCGCTGAGACTGACTCCTCTGACGAACCAGCCGCTGAAGCTGAGCAGGCCGAGGAGTCTGAGCCTCAAGAACAAGAGACGCAAGAATCTGCACCTGAACCAGAGGCGGAATCCACACCTGAACCGACTCCGGCACCGAAACCTAGTGCAGAGGAAGCACCTGCTTCGCCGGATGATACGCCACGGGGTGATGGGTATGTCACGCCACTGGTGCGTCGTCTAGCCCGCGAGCAAGGCGTAGATCTAGCCGAGGTAACCGGCACCGGGGTGGGTGGACGCATCCGCAAACAAGATGTGCTGACGGCGGCCGCGGCCAAGGAATACGAGTCCCGCGAAGCCCAGCCGCAGACCGCCAGTCCAACGGCTAGCGCGCCCAGTGCAGCCACTCGTCCAGTACCCAAGGCCGCCGAATCCTCTATTGACCCATCCAAGCGTGGCACTACCGAAAAGGCCTCGCGGATTCGCCAGGTCATCGCCGACCGGATGGTCGAATCCTTGGATACCTCAGCACAACTGACCCAGGTCCATGAAATCGATATGACCCGGATTGTCCAGCTGCGCAACCAGGTCAAGGAACGGTTCAAGGCCGACCACGGGGTCAACCTGACGTACTTGGCCTTCATTACCCAGGCGGCTACCGAAGCGCTTCGGGCGCACCCGGCGTTGAACGCCCAGTATGATGCTGAGTCCAAGGAGATCACCTACCACGATTCCGAAGATATCGGCATCGCGGTGGATACCGAGCGCGGCTTGCTGGTACCGGTGATCAAAAAAGCTGGCAACCTGAACCTGACTGGTATTGCCAGTGCGATCGCTGATCTGGCCGCCCGGACCCGGGACAACCAGGTCAAACCCGATGAACTGTCCGGGGGCACATTTTCGATCACCAACCTGGGATCCTTTGGTGCCCTGTTTGACACCCCAGTCATCAACCAGCCCCAGGTAGCTATCCTGGGACCTGGCAACATCGTCAAGCGTCCGGTGGTGACCACCGATGCCGAGGGCAATGACGTCATCGCCATCCGCCACATGATGTATCTGTCGCTGACCTATGATCACCGCATTGTTGATGGCGCCGATGCTGGCCGGTTCATGCTCCAGCTGAAAAACCGGCTCGAAAACGGCGAATTCGGCGCCGAACTCGGTCTCTGAAAGGACTCGCAGTAACATTATGGACGTTGTTCATGTCATCTTCGTCGCCATTCACGTCTTGTCGATGGCCGCCATTGTTGGAGCTTGGTTAGCCAACTTTAGGAACCCCACCGTGACAAAGTCCCAATGGTACGGCGCGATCTTCATGATCATTTCCGGTTTAGTCCTATTCGGACTCGCCGAAATGGGCGGGATTGAGTGGGCAGAGCGTACTAAACTCATGATCAAATTCCTGTTAGGTGTGATCGTGTTTGTTGCTGCGTTGCTCGGTCGGCGGAAGATCAATCGAGGCGAGGAAGTCTCCACGGGCTTAGCGCATGCCACCGGAGGCACCGGACTTATCGCAGCTCTGGTAGCCCTCCTCTGGACGGTCTAGCTCGCATATTCCGCAAAGCCGCAGAGAACAACTTTGTTCTCTGCGGCTTTACTTTTTCTTGATCAATCTGCGGGAGACTCCACGGAATGCAAGAGCCAACCGTCGGAGGTCTGCTGCAGATGCAGCACTAGCTGCTCCGTGCGGGCTTCGACGGTCTCCACGACCTGCTGGGATGCACCTCGCTGCACATACGAATCCGTTCGCCATTCAACTTCAACGGCCGCGGATTGCTGTGAATCATCTACTGCCTCGACCACGGCTCGCATCCGAATTCCGTCAAGGTCCATTCCGGTCTTATGAAGCGCGGATAGTACTCTCACGTCATTATCAAACGCTTCTGACCCTTCGACAGCGTAGGTCGCCACAGCTGAGAAGTCCGCCGCAGCCCAAGCATCGCTCCGAGCTTTTGCTAGCTCATCGATCACCGCTTGGAAATCCGAGGAGTCGCTCAACATTTCATCGGCGACCGGCGCATGCTCGCGTTCGGGCACCCCTTGTAGCATAGTAAAAACACACCCAGTTAATAGCGCGGCTATGCTTGCCGCTATTGCCAACCGACGCTTTCGCAGACCCATCGCAACGTCATGTGCTTCAGCTGGTTCGTTAAGAGAGAAATATTCGTGCTGATCATCGTTCATCGACCGTCTGTGACGTCTCCTGCCAGCTCGTGGATGGTCATGGGGTTTCCTAGTCGGTAATAATAACTCATAGTCTTCTCCAGCGGATGCGTAGAGATCGACAGGGGCCGGTTCTGCCCACCGGGATACCCCGGATAGCAGTTGAGATAAAGGTGGTCGCAACACAGGCTCTTCCATAAGACAGGCTTCTAAAAGCTCTGCGATCTCTGGGTCGATCTCAGGTTGCAGCATCACCAATGGCGTTCGAGCGTCTGGGGGTCCAGGAACCGTACCGGTGAGGCAAAACCAGCCAATGGCTGCCAGCGAATACACATCGGCTGCCAGACCTAATCCTTCATGTCCACCCGGTGCAGCGATCTCGGGGGCAGCGAATCCCGGGGTACCGGTCCGGTGGAATGTATGCGCTGTGGCTCGAACCGCTCCGAGATCGATGAGCACGGGGCGCCCATTCAAATCGAAGAGGATATTGGCCGGTGAGAAGTCGCCGTGCACTATCTGGTGGGCATGTAAATACTCAGCGACCTGAAGCATGGGTAGCACTACGGTCACCGACTGTTCGACCCCCAATGGGCCTCTGGCTGCAACAAGCGACTCGAGTGAGCCCGCCGGCAAATGCTCCCAGAACGTCGCCGCCCCTTCATCAACGCTCAGCTGCCAGTCTTGGATCTGGCGTGAGGTCAATGCGCGGACAAGGTTCTCATGCTGTAAGGACAGCGCCAGTTCGGTTTCTTGCGAAAGGATCTTCGCATCTGCTGGGGTGCTCGGCGTCTTGCAGGCTACTGTGCGGTTAGCCCACTTATGCTCTAGAAGCCACACGTGCGCGGTGCTACCGCTTCCAAGGTGGCGCAGTACACGCCAGTTGTCGAGTGCAGCGAGCTGGGCAGGCACAACCTTTTGCATCAATCGATCGCTGAGCAATTCCGACCTTTGCGCTTCGGGATAATTCACGTGTTATCTCCTGGGACGGGTATGCTCTATCATGCCCAAAAGTGCGCAGGTACGATGAAGTTATCCACAGGTTAGGGCTAGAATAGGTTTTATCATGGCTGAACAACAATCTTCTGGCGCTTCTCAAGCGTCGAAAAAGGACATCAAAACCGTCAAGGCCGAGCAAAAAGCCCGTCGTAAGGCGGAAAAGCTCGAGGCAAAGGAGCGGAAAAAGGCCCGAAAGGCGAATAAGCGGGGCTTTTTTAAGCAAATAGGCGACGTCTTCAAGATGACGCGCAAATACGATCCATCCGTCCTGTGGTGGATGATCGGCGCCTTCGTCGCGGCACTCGTGGTAGGGCTAGTTATTGGCCTATTCACCGGTTCACCGGTGTTGTGGACCCTGATGTTTATTCCGCTGGGTCTGCTTGCAGCGATCATCATCATGAATAAGAAGGCTGAAAAAGCAGCGTTCGCTCAAATTGAGGGGCGCCCTGGAGCTGCAGGAGCTGCACTTTCCCAACTCGGACGCGGCTGGATTGTCGAAGAAGAACCTATCGCTGTCAACCCTCGAACCCAAGAGACTGTGTTCCGAGCCACTGGGAAGGCGGGCGTCGTACTTGTGGCCGATGGAGACTATAACCGGGCCAAGCGGCTCGCTGAAAAGCAGCGGAAACATATGCAACGGTACTTACCGAACGTTGAGATTCGCGTTCTGCAGGTCGGGCATGGACCGAACGAAGTCGAGCTCCACGAGGTCAAACCCACCATTAAACGTATGAAGAAGACGCTGAACCGGCATGAGGTGCGCGCAGTTGAACAGCGCATCTCGTCGCTGCCGGTCAATAACTTGGGCATTCCTAAGGGGATTGACCCGAACCGCATGCGCCCCGACCGTAAAGCAATGCGCGGCCGCTAAGTTCGGCTGCCATCAGGCACTGGCCGGTGCTGGTCAACTTCACATATGAATTTGTACAGTTCCGGCCAGTTTGTCATGCAGACCCCGGCCATCACGGTCGATGAGGATCACTGGAATAACGAGCGCTAGGAGCACAGCGCGAATCGCTGCCTGGTACAGCTTGATAGTCGCTCCGCCAACTTGTACCACCTGGATCCTGAAGACCCGTTTGCCTAGCGTGGTACCAAAGAGCCACAGCAGCGCAAAGTGCATCACCACGAAAACTACCAGCACCCACCAGGGATTATTCGGCTCAATCAGCATCGCAAGTCCCGTGGCGACAAACCAATCGATGAAGATGGCACCAATACGGCGCGGGTAAGATGCGGCAGATGCTGGTCCCGATTCAGGAAGCCCTAAGAATTCGCCAGCCCAGCGTGGTTCTTGTGAAGGATTTTGTGGAGTGCTCATTGTCTCTAGCTTAGAGGTTTTGAAAAAGCGCTGCGCTGTCGTCAAGCAACAAATTGTGCTGTAGGCCCCATTCCTTCGTTTAGGCGGCTGAGAACTTCAGTGCGATGTCCAAACTCGTTAAGCTTGTACCAACTTGTACGCAATGAATGGAGTGACAATGTTCACCTCTCCCGAAGAAGTTTTGTCCTATATTCAGGACGAAGATGTGGTTTTTGTTGATATTCGGTTCACTGATCTACTCGGGGGCCAACACCACTTCAACGTTCCTGCACAATCAGTAGATGAAGACTTCTTCACCACCGGGCAGCTGTTCGATGGCTCATCGATCCCAGGTTTCGCGGGTATCGCTGATTCGGATTTACAGCTCATTCCAGATGTCGGTACCGCATTCGTTGATCCGTTTCGTAAACACAAGACGTTGTGCATGTCGTTTTCCATCTTGTCGCCACGCACCGGCGAAGCGTACGTGCGCGACCCGCGCTCAGTCGCTCAACGAGCAGAAGATTATGTAGCTTCAACCGGTATCGCTGACACTGCGATCTTTGCTGCCGAAGCCGAATTTTATATCTTCGACGATGTCCGGTTCGAAACCCACCTGCCCAACCGGACCTTTGTTGCCATTGACTCGGACGAGGCCTACTGGAACGACGCCACGGAAATCGAAGGTGGAAACCTGGGTCACCGGAACCTGACGATGAAGGGCTACTTCCCTGTCCCACCGGTCGATAAACACGCCGATTTGCGCGACGATATTTCCCTATTACTAGGGCAAGTAGGTCTTGAGGTTGAACGTTCCCACCACGAGGTCGGGGCTGGCGGTCAAGGCGAAATCAACTACAAATTTAACACCTTGGTACGGGCTGCCGACGATGTACAGCTGTTCAAGTACATCGTCAAAGGCGCTGCTAACCAAGCTGGCAAAACCGCGACCTTTATGCCCAAGCCCGTCTTCGGTGACGGCGGGTCAGGCATGCACTGCCACCAGTCGTTGTGGATGGATGGTGAACCACTATTTTATGACGAACGTGGCTACGCGAACCTGTCAGAAACAGCACGGTGGTATATTGGTGGGCTGCTGAAACACGCCTCCGCTGTACTGGCGTTCACTAACCCCACCGTCAACTCGTATAAGCGTTTGGTTAAAGGCTTCGAAGCGCCCATCAACATGCTGTACTCACAAGGCAACCGATCCGCTGCGATCCGCATCCCCGTCACCGGGGCTAATCCAAAAGCCAAGCGCCTGGAGTTCCGTGCTCCCGACCCCTCCGGCAACCCGTACCTAGGTTTCGCTGCCCAGCTGATGGCGGGCCTCGATGGTATCCGGAATCGTATTGAGCCCGCTGAACCGATTGATAAGGACCTCTACGAACTGCCCCCAGAAGAGGCAGCCGGTATTCAGCAGGCGCCTCGCACCCTGGCCGAAGCAATCGACGCGCTCGAAGAAGATCACGACTTCTTGCTGGCCGGGGACGTCTTTACGGAAGACATTATCCAGACCTGGATTCAGCTCAAACGGGAAACCGAAATCGCCGCCATGGAGGCGATGGTTTCGCCCAAGGAATTCGAGCTGTATTACTCGGTCTAACCGCAAAGAAGTACGAAACCGCCCACCTTCCCGTGGGCGGTTTCGCTGTTAACACGAAATGTTGTTCAAATCTCCACAAAACCAGCAACATTGTGTACAGTAGTCAACGTGTTCCGGGGTCGGTGAGAATCCGAACCGGCGGTGAAAGTCCGCGACCCCCGCACCCGCGGGGCTGAACCAGTGCAAGTCTGGTACCGACGGTGATAAGCGCAATGCTTTAGTCCGGATGAGAGGAACGCGCTGTACATTGCAGCATTTCCCGGCGCACCTGTATCTAGGAGTTCAACGCCGGATGTTATCTCACAACCAGCTTGTTTCCGCGATGCAGCGTGCTATTACGCTCGCGCACCGTGGTCCCGCCGACGACATCAATCCCCAGGTGGGTTGCGTCATTCTGAACGCCGATGGGGCTATCATTGCAGAAGGTTTTCACGCCGGTGCGGGTACAGATCACGCTGAAATTGTTGCTTTATCGAATCTTGACCCCGGAGAAGACCCCGCCACGTTGACCGCGGTGGTCACCCTAGAACCGTGCAACCATACGGGGAAGACACCCCCGTGCGCTGATGCACTGGTTCGCTCCGGAATTGGCACCCTGGTTTACGGCCAACCAGACCTTGGCGAAAAATCCTCCGGTGGCGCCACCAAATTGTTCACGCACGGTCGGCTCGTGATCGGTGGTATCGAGTCCGCTGCGACCCGGAAGTTGCTCGCGGGATGGCGTGCTCGTAGCAACATCACCGAATCCGGGGTAGTCGCCAAGTGGGCTCAGTCGCTTGATGGCCGCCTCGCCGCAGCAGACGGTACAAGTCAGTGGATCACATCAGCCATCTCACGTCAACACGTCCACACCCAACGCGCTCTGGCCGATGTCATCATCACTACGACCGCCTCAGTGGCCACGGATAATCCATCGTTAACCGCGCGTCATAGCAGCGGCGATCTCTTGGTTCCACCCAAAGACCAGCCGTTGCCGGTCATCTTTGGTCGTGGCCAGGTGGACCCCGGGGCTATTATCCATCGCCACCCCGCTTTGCAGTATCGAGGCTGGGATCGTGCTCCTCGATTTTCGGGTGAACATCTCGCTGATGACTTCGCAGAATTGGCCAAGTTGGTGGGATACCCGCCGCGGATATTCATAGAGGCAGGACCGACCTTCCTCAATGCGGTATTGGCCGAACAACTTGCCGATCAGCTCCTGATCTATACGGCACCGGCACTGTTAGGCGGGCCGCATCATGTCGTCGAAGATGTCGGCGTCACGACGTTGGCAGAACGCCTTGATTACGAATTTACCGGCATTCACCGGTTAGATACCGACCTCGTCACCACCCTGCGGAAGGACCACTAACGTGTTTACCGGCATCGTCGCCACCCGCGGAACCCTCACCGCGATCACCAACACCTCCGAGGACACACTGGCGATGACGATCAGTGCGCCCAGCGTCCTAACCGACGTCAACCGCGGCGATTCGATCGCCATCGATGGAGTCTGTTTGACCGTCACTGACTACACGGACGACACGTTTACCGCCGATGTGATGGTTCAGACGTTGAATCTGACTTCGCTGGGTACCAAAGCCGCCGGTGACGAAGTCAACGTAGAACCCGCCATGGCTGCGACTGACCGATTCGGCGGCCATATTGTCCAGGGTCACGTCGAATCAACCGGGACCGTCTTGGAGATTGAACCGGGAGATAAATGGACGCGGATGCGCATTAGCCTGCCTGAGCACCTGGCCCCGTATCTGATCGATCAAGGGTCCATCACTGTTAACGGCATCTCGTTGACCGTCGCCAACGTCACGCCGCCCACGGCGCGCGACCATTACTTTGAAATTTTCCTGATCCCCGAAACCTTAGAAGCCACCACGATGGGAGATGCGACAGTCGGTGATGTCATGAACTTAGAAACCGACTTACTGGCCCGCCATATCGCTCGCATTATCCAGTTCAACACCAATGAGGAAGCATGAAACTCGACACTATTCAATCTGCTATTGACGCCATCGCTGTCGGTCAGCCGGTTATCGTCGCTGACGATGAAGACCGCGAAAACGAAGGTGATTTGATTCTGTCTGCGCAGCTGGCCACCACAGAAACCATTGCGTTTATGGTTGAGCATTCCTCTGGTCTGTTATGCGCACCAATGTCAGATATGATCGCAGACCGACTTGAACTGCCGATGATGGTCACCAATAACCAGGACGTCCGCCAAACGGCTTACACGGTGACCGTCGACGCGGCAGAGGGAGTGACCACTGGCATTTCAGCCGCGGATCGCGCTCACACGGTCAATCTGCTGGCCGGCGAGGACACTTCTCCCTCAGATCTGAACCGTCCCGGTCATATCCTGCCATTGCGGGCCGTCGGTGGTGGTGTTCGCCAGCGGCCCGGCCACACCGAGGCCGCCGTAGAGTTGATGAATCTTGCCGGTCTGGCTCCAGTAGGGGTCATTGCAGAAATTGTTGCCGAAGACGGCGACATGATGCGTCTACCGGGACTCATCGAGATGGGTGCGGAACAAAACATTCCGGTCATCACCATCGAAGCGCTCATCGAGTACCTCAATGAACACCATCCAGAGACTGCACCTGCAAAGATCATTCACCGTCACGTATCGCAGCGTGCAGAAGCGGTCGTGCCAACCAATTTTGGTCCGCTGACCATGAAAGTCTATCGCGATCGTAAAGCCGGGGTCGAACACCTGGCCTTGATTGGCCCAAATACGGTGTTAGCCACTGATCAGCCAACTGTTGTACGGGTGCACTCCGAATGTCTGACTGGCGAAGCATTTGGGTCCCAAAAATGTGAGTGCGGCGCTCAGTTGGATGCATCGTTAGAACACATCGGAACCCACGGCGGTATCGTGATCTACCTGCGCGGTCATGAAGGACGCGGCATCGGTCTGGGCAATAAAATCCGGGCCTACCAGTTACAATCCACCGGTCTAGATACCGTTGAGGCCAACGAGCATCTCGGGCTGCCGGTCGATGCGCGCAGCTATCAGGCAGCCGCAGAAATCTTGGATAGCCTCGGCATCAACAACGTCCAACTGTTGACGAACAACCCCGATAAGGTCGCCCAGTTGGAAGCCAACGGCATTAACGTCACCGAGCGTCTCGGGCTGATCGTGGGGCATCACCCCGAAAACCTTAAATACCTCACGACCAAAGCCACCAAACTCGATCACGCTATTCCAACTGAAAACTAAGGAAGATACCTCTCATGGCCAAACACGGCGCACCTGAACTACAAGTCGATGCCACTGGACTCAACGTTGCCATCATTGCCGGCTCCTGGCACACAGCCGTGATGGACGGTCTCATAGACGGGGCACAAGCCACGCTAGAAGCTTCCGGGGCGACCCACCAGCTCATCACCGTGGCCGGATCGTTTGAGATCCCACTGGCGGCACAAGCTGCGCTAGCCAACGGCTACGATGCCGCCGTGTGTCTGGGAGTGATCATCCGCGGTGACACCCCGCACTTTGACTTCGTCGCCGACGCCGTGACCTCCGGGTTGACGCGTGTCCAGTTGGATGCTGGCAAGCCGGTTGGTTTTGGTATTCTCACGGTGGACAACGACGCTCAAGCACTTGACCGAGCTGGATTAGCCGATTCGAATGAATCCAAGGGTCAAGAAGCCGCTGAGGCAGCACTTCAGCTAGCAGTCACCGTTCGCCAGATTACGGAATAATCCGCCCCTCACCTGGTGCTGTACCTGCTGACCAGAACAACTTTGGAGGTACGTTGACTGCACCCTATCCAGTGTCCATCCTGGACTTGGCCACGGTTCACCATGGCCAACCGATCGCGGAGTCCCTACAAGAATCGACCGAACTGGCAATCCTTGCCGATGAGCTGGGTTTCCACCGATTGTGGTTCGCTGAACACCACAACATGGAAACCATCGCCTCATCGGCAACGGCCGTCCTATTGGCGCACATCGGAGCGCATACCGATAACATTCGGCTCGGGGCCGGTGGGATCATGTTGCCCAACCACGCCCCACTCATCATCGCCGAACAATTCGGGACGTTGAAAGAGCTGTACGGGGATCGCGTCGATCTAGGATTGGGGCGTGCTCCAGGGACGGATCAGAAAACTTTGATGGCGCTACGGCGGTCCAACCAATCCGCTGATCGGTTTCCCTCGGACGTGCTCGAACTGCAGAGCTATCTGAATGGCGAGTCGCGGATCCCAGGTATTAATGCCTATCCCGGATCGGGTACAAACGTTCCCCTGGTGATCCTTGGGTCGTCACATTTCGGTGCCCAACTTGCCGCCCAGTTGGGTCTGACGTACAGTTTCGCCTCGCACTTTGCACCGCAAATGTTGGAATCGGCTGCCGCACTGTACCACAGCGAATTCACACCCTCCGAGGATCTTGCCGAGCCCTACTTTATTGCTGCTGCGAACGTTATCGTCGCAGAAACCGAAGACCGTGCCCAGGAGATGTGGGAACGCGCCAAACGCGCTCGCATTCGGACCATGCTCGGCCGGGGGCGCAAGCTCAGTGACGATGAAGTTGAACAACTCGTCCACTCGGCACCGGGTCAGCAGATCTTGCAAATGTTAGAGATGACGGCCGTGGGCACCCCCGACCAAGTCCGCGATTGGCTCGATGACTTCGCCCGACGCGTCAACGCTGATGAGCTGATCATCACCAATATGGCTCGCTCGTTAGACGACCGCAAACAAGCACTCCAGTTGATCTCTGACCACATCATTCATCGGTAACCCGGAGCATCTCATCCGATGGCCCACCGATAGCGGTGACCTGGCGGTTGCTCCGGTGCCGATCAGCACCGGAGCGCTCTGGGTCGAATGGTCATCAGACCTGACGTTTTTCGACGACTCCGTAGAAGATGCTTTCAAACACGGTACGTGTTTGGCGCGTGAGGCGCAGATAATCGTCTTCAAACTCCCCGATCTCGCCGGATTCATATCCGGCCCACCGGGCTAATGCTTCTAACTGGTCCCGGTTCGTGGGCAACACATCGGAAGATTTGGCCGTGGAGATCACGATCCCCGATCGGATCCGAGTGACAAAAGTCCACGTTTCGATCAAAATATCAGCATCCACCGCTTCTAGCAGTTGTGCATCCTTAGCAGCGTGCAACGCCGCCAGCGTGTTCGTGGTGCGAAGCTCTGAATAATCCGGTGCATACTGCAGCTGCAGCGTCTGCGTGAGCCACTCGACGTCGGTCAACCCACCGCGTCCAAGCTTAAGATGCCGTGATGGGTCAGCACCACGCGGTAGCCGTTCGGCTTCGACCCGAGCTTTCATGCGCCGAATGGATTGCAGCTGTTGGGAGTTCAAACCATGGGTATAGCGCACCGAGTCCGCCCAGGTGGTAAAGGCCTCCTGCAGGTAGCGTGGCCCTGCAATAGTCCGAGCTTTCAGCAGCGCTTGCACTTCCCACGTATCAGCCCACTGATCATAATATGCTCGATAGGATTCCAGGGACCGGACCAGTGGTCCGCGCCGGCCTTCCGGTCGAAGATCAGAGTCTATTTCCAGAACAGGTTCTAGCACGATAGACGGTCGGGTGGGCATCTTCATGAAACTGATCAACGCTTTAGCGACTTCGACTGCAAATCGTGTTGCCTCGTCGGATGTCACGCCTTCAGCAGGATCGTGAACGAACATGGCGTCCAGATCTGAGCCGTAGCCTGCTTCGCGGCCGCCTTGTCGTCCCATAGCCACCACTGCAACCTGGGCGGGAGCAACTTTGACGTTCCATTTTTGGGTCACATGATCGTGCACGACATCCAAGAGCGCCTCCACAGCGGCCTGATCGGCTGCTGCTAGCGCTTCCGAGACTTGTTGTTGTTCGATCAGTTTGCAGGCGTCCGCCAAGCTGATCCGTAAGATTTCTCGTCGCCTGATGAGCCGGATATGGCGCGCCGCGTCGGGCAGGTGCGGATGTCGGCGCAACAGGGCGGCCATTTCGGTTTGGATGGTTCCTAGGCTCAGGGGCATCAAGTCCTGGTCTCGATCCATCCAAGCTGCAGCTTGTGGTGTGTGCTCCAGCATATCGGCGATATAACGAGACGACGAGAGCACGTGAGCCAGCCGTTCCCCTGCCGCTGATGAATCACGCAGCATATGCAGATACCAGTGTGAGCTGCCGACTGATTCACTGAGTTTCCGAAACCCTAAGAGCCCACCATCTGGATCCGGGCCAGATGCCAGCCACCCGAGCATCGCTGGCAGGATCTGGCGTTGTAACTTGGCTTGCCGAGACACCCCGGAGGTAAGAGCCTCAATGTGGCGCACAGCGCCCTGCGGATCTCGGTAGCCTAGTGCGGCAAGACGAGCCGTCGCCGCTTCGGGCGTGAGCCGTGCGTCATCAGTAGACAGTGCCGCAGTTGAGGGCAAAAGGGGCCGATAAAAGATTTGCTCAAACAGTGTTCGGTTCGAACGTACCGTGGCTTTCCAGGCTTTGACTAACTGTTGGGCGTCTTTGGGCCAACTGTTCTCAATGGACCGGACACTGCGGGCTAAGGTGCGTAATTCGTCCTCGTCGTCGGGCATCATGTGTGTGCGACGCAGGTGCACCAGCTGGATGCGGTGTTCCAACAGGCGCAGGAATCGATAGTTATTCGTCAGCACCTGGGCATCGCTTGGACCGATATAACTGCCTGCCTGCAAAGCTTCCAGCGCATCTTCGGTCGAGCGGACCCGGAGCTCTGGATCTGTTTTGCCGTGGACCAACTGCAGCAATTGAGCTGGAAATTCCACGTCACGTAATCCGCCAGGGCCAAGTTTGATTTCGCGTTGGCGCTGGTCGTGCTCAATATGATCAATCACCCGATTACGCATCCGCTGCACCTGACGGACGAAGCCCTCCCGAGTCGAGGCTTGCCAGACTAACTGACTCAAGGCATCCAAATATCGTTGCCCTAGTGCCAGGTCACCGGCTACTGGTCGAGCTTTCAACTGGGCTTGAAATTCCCACGTATGCGCCCAGCGTTGGTAGTACTCCAGGTGTGAGGCCACGGTACGAGACAGCACACCGTCTTGTCCTTCCGGCCGCAGATTTGCGTCGACTTCCCACAGGGCGGGTTCGCGCGCCGGCCGATTAATGACCGTAGAGATACCGGAGGCAAGTTCTACCGCTATGTCGGCAGCGGCCTCCTGACTGAGTGCAGAGCCTTCCACCACGTCGTGGACAAAGACCACATCGACATCAGAAAAGTAGTTCAGTTCTCGCGCGCCACACTTCCCCATGGCGATCACCGTGAACTGCACGTCGTTGACATCGTTGAAGCGGGCGATTGCTTCAGCCCGAGACACTGCGAGCGCGGCTTCCAGCGTCGCGGTGGCTAAGTCAGACAGCCATGCAGACACGATGGGTTGTATTGCCACGGGATCTGCTGCCAGGAGATCTTCAACGGTAATAGCTACTAGCTGCCGCCGGTATTCGACGCGCAGTGCAATAGCGGCTTCTTTTCCTGTGAGCTTGGCAACGGGTGTTTCGCTCGTGGGATCGGCCTCCACGGTCTGGAGCATCACGGTCCGCAGCTCTTGGGAGGCATCTCGCAACTGGCCGTGTTCGTCCGCCAAACCACTACAGGCCGGTGCGAGATCTCGCTTCGGAGTATGGAAAAGATCGAGGTTTTCTGACCGCCGGATAAGAAACTCACCCAGCGCCTCGGAGGCACCTAATAACCGGAGTAATGGCCGGGCCTGGCCATCGGCCACGAGCTGTGCCACCGCTGGATCGCGTTCGATCAGCCGAATGAGCAGCAGAAGCGCTTGGTCTGGGTCTGGCGCGACCTGCAGTTGGTCGAGAAGGTCTTCATCGTCCAGTTGGGCAAGTTCTGTCGAGTCCAGCAGCGATTCAGCGCGCCTCAGATCACGCAACCCAGTCGAAACGAGTCGCATTTGGCTAACGGTTTGACTCATATGGCATCCATGTAGCGCCGGATCTCAAATGGCGAGACGTTAACACGGTATTCATCCCATTCGGCGCGTTTGGTTCGCAAGAACGATTGGAACACTGTTTCGCCCAGCACATCTGCCACGAACTCGGATTCTTCCAACACGCCGATCGCGTCGTGCAGCGTTGTGGGTAGTGAACCGTGGCCCATGAGAATTCGTTCTCGGGTGGTCAACATCGTGATGTCATCTTCGGCGGGTTCGGGCAGCTCATATTCTTCTTCGATCCCTTTGAGCCCTGCTGAGATCAGCAACGCGTATGCGAGATAGGGGTTTGCAGCCGAGTCTATCCCCCGATACTCTACGCGTGCCGAACCAGCCTTATTAGGCTTGTGTAATGGAATCCGCACCAGTGCTGAGCGGTTATTGTGCCCCCACGAGACATAGGATGGTGCTTCTTTGCCGCCCCAGAGCCGCTTATAGGAGTTCACGAATTGGTGGGTTACCGCGGTGATTTCTGCTGAATGTCGCAGCATGCCAGCAATGAATCGACGCGCGGTCGTAGATAGTTGGTACTCAGCGCCCGGTTCATAAAAAGCGTTGGCATCTGATTCAAAGAGGGAAAAGTGGGTGTGCAGCGCTGAGCCTGGCTGCGAACCCAGCGGTTTCGGCATGAACGTGGCGTGCAGGTCCTGTAAGGTGGCCACTTCTTTGATAACGGTTCGCGCCGTCATAATGTTGTCTGCGGTGGTCAGCGCGTCAGCCACACGCAGATCAATTTCGTTTTGGCCCGAGCCGGCTTCGTGGTGCGAGAATTCTACAGAAATGCCCACGGCTTCTAACATCGAGACCGCCTCGCGACGGAAGTCTTGAGCCACTCCACCGGGCACGTGGTCGAAGTAGCCTGCTTGGTCCACCGGCACCGGTGCGCCGTGGTCGTCTTTGAGGCCTGCGCGGAAAAGGTAGAATTCGATTTCCGGGTGCAGGTAGCAGCTGAAACCCATATCGGCCGCGTGATCCAGAGTACGACGTAACACATGACGTGGATCCGCCATGGAGGGTTCACCGTCGGGCATGTTCACGTCGCAAAACATTCGCGAGGTTTGTTCTTCGTCACCGCGCCACGGCAAAATTTGGAACGTGGTGGGGTCGGGTTGCAACAGCATGTCGGATTCAAAGATTCGCGTGAACCCGTCGATTGAGGACCCATCAAAGCCGAGTCCTTCCGAGAACGCGTATTCGACTTCGGCTGGCGCCAGGGCCACAGATTTCAGGGCCCCGACGACGTCGGTGAACCAGAGGCGGATGAACCGTACGTCGCGGTCCTCCAGGGTGCGTAACACATATTCTTGCTGGCGATCCATGGCGTGAAGGTCACTTCCTGACAGGTTCTTGGGTTCCACTACCACAATAGCAATGTGACGTTAGACTATGGGGCATGGTTGATTCTCCGTATTCAGTGTTGAAAAAGACTCCTGCCCGTTACCGGACCGTGCACTTCCAACAAATCAAGGACGCCGGCGGCAAATTTGCCATGCTCACCTGCTATGACGCGCTCACAGCCGCCATCTTCGATGATGCCGGCATTGAGACCATACTCATTGGTGACTCATTAGGCAATGTTGTCCAAGGCAAACCATCCACGCTCGGTGTAACTATGGAAGATATGATCACCTTCTCCAAAGCCGTGGTTGCCGGCACCGAGCGCGCCCTGGTCGTAGCTGACCTACCCTTTGGATCGTATGAGGCCTCTGTTGAGCAGGCCGTGACTTCGGGTATCCGTTTGGTGAAAGAAACTGGTATCTCGGCGATCAAGATAGAAGGCGGCACTGAATACGCCCCGCATATCAAAGCCCTCACAGCCGCTGGCGTTGCAGTGATCGCCCACACCGGCTTCACTCCTCAATCTGAACACGTCCTGGGCGGATACCGCGTCCAAGGTCGCGAAGATGATGCGGCGCAACAGATGGTTGACGAAGCCGAAGTGCTCCAAGACGCCGGTGCCGTCATGCTGTTGATGGAAATGGTTCCGGCCGAGGTTGCAGCTGCCGTAGACGAGGCACTCACCATCCCCACAATCGGGATTGGTGCCGGCAGTGGAACCACGGGCCAAGTGCTGGTGTGGCAGGATGCGTTCGGCCTCAATCGTGGCCGGGTGCCGTCATTTGTGAAACAGTACGCTGAGGTCGGCCAGGTGCTGTCCAATGCGGCGAAACAGTATCGTGAAGATGTGCTGAAGGCCGAGTTTCCTGACGAGGACCACAGCTTTTAGGCCGGTCTACCAGTCCTCTTCAGCTTCCTCTTCTTCGTCCCACGCCCGGTTGCGTTCTTCGTAGGTGGCCAGAGCGTTGGCGGCTTCCTCTCGGGTCGCAAATGGTCCGATACGATCTTTTGCAAAGGATTGTGGACCATCTTCGACTTCGCCGGTCTTGACGTTGTACCAGTAGCGCTTTTGTTGAGTCATACTTCTTTCATACCAGATGACAACCTTGCCCAGATAGACTGGAGTCATGACTTTTACACCACCGAACCTTGAGTCGCGCGAATTAGTTGAGCCCGGTTCGCCAGCTTCCCATAATCATCCAGTTGATTCTCCCCCGCGTCCCGGTCCGGGATCTAAGGCGCCGAAAGGGCGGCTGAAACCAGGATACGTTGCCCCGCAGTTACCTGTTCCTGAGCACATTGAACGGCCGGATTATGTGGGGAAGAAAGACGCGGTCGAGGGTCTGCACGGTGATGTTTATGATGCGGAAGGTATTGCGAAGATCCGTGCCGCTGGTCGTCTAGCAGCTCAGGCGATGAATGAGGTTGAGGGGTACATCCAACCGGGGATTACAACCGCTGAGCTCGATCGTATCGGCCATGAATTTATTATTTCCCATGACGCTTGGCCTTCGTCGTTGGGGTATAAAGGCTTCCCCAAGTCGATGACTACCTCACTGAATGAGGTCATCTGTCACGGTATCCCAGACGATACCGCCCTCGAGGACGGCGACATCGTCAACATCGATATCACGGTCTATAAAGACGGGTACCACGGCGATCACAATAAGACGTTTCTCGTTGGTGACGTAGATGAGGAGTCACGGCTTTTAGTTGAGCGGACTGAAAAAGCCCTAGAGCGAGCGATTAAGGCGGTCAAACCCGGCCGCCAAGTCAACGTGATTGGTCGGGTTATCGAAACCTATGCGAAGCGTTTCGGTTACGGTGTGGTTGAAGACTTCGTGGGCCACGGGGTCGGCAAAGAGTTCCATTCCGGGCTTATCATCCCGCATTACGACACAGCGCCGCGTCACAACGAGGTTATGGTCCCGGGCATGGTATTTACCATTGAGCCGATGTTGACCCTGGGTGGTATCGCATGGAATCTGTGGGATGACGGGTGGACCGTAACCACCAAAGACAAACAACGCAGCGCACAGTTCGAACACACCATCGTGGTCACGGATGACGGCGCAGAGATTCTTACCGTAGCCGAATAATGATCCGGTGGCGGCCCTGGCTTCCCCTTCCAGGACCACCACCGGAAGCTTCTAGCGCGTGAACAGTTTCGCTTGTAACGGTTCCACCGCGTCGGGGTGTTCTCTTAGGTCATGAATCGCGGCTTCGAAATCGTCGAGATTATCAAAGTCTTGGTACACGGAGGCAAAGCGCAAATAGGCGACCTGATCAAGTCGACGTAAGGGACCGAGGATGGCTAGCCCAACCTCATGCGCATCAACTTCAGCGTGACCGGTGGCACGAATGGTCTCTTCGACCTCTTGAGCCAGTTTCGCCAGGTCATCGTTATCTACGGGTCGGCCCTGACAAGCTTTTCGCACACCGTTCACCACCTTTGCGCGATCAAATGGTTCTGCAACACCGGAACGTTTGATAACGCTCAACGAAGTGGTTTCCATCGTCGTGAAGCGTTTGTCGCACGATCGGCATTCGCGTCGACGACGAATCGCCGAGCCATCATCTAAGGACCTTGAGTCTACTACTCGGGATTCTTCATGTCGACAAAACGGACAATGCATGGGGAAGTAACCTCTCTATGAGTTAGGCTTATGCACATCCTAACGCTACATATAGTTATACTTCAACCCATCAATCTACTATATGTAGTGGTTAGATGGGTGTGCCGCGATGTCGGGCTGGGCAGCGGGCGAGTCATTCTAAGCAGGAAGGACCGAGCAAAACTTTCAAATCGCCAAATAATGCGGGGTTGGGATTGACCCGATATTGCGGCCCAACGCGCATGATCTCCATCGTCAGATTGCCGACAAGTTTGATGTTGACGTCGGTCGTGCCAGAGTGACTCCGCAAGACATCTCCCAGTTGTCGGATGAGCGGCTCAGTAGCTTTATACGACGGAATGGTAAGGTTTAGCGGCCCGCCAGCAGCCATGTCGGTGGTGTCGATAATAGTCATTTCTTGAGCTGAGATGACCACAGAGCCGTCATCGCGTCGCTGGACACGGCCCTTAATGGAGACCACCAGATCTTCGGCGATCACAGTGGAGATTGGTTCATAAACCCGACCGAAGAACATAACATCGATCGATGCCGCGAGATCCTCGACTTCCGCTCTGGCATACGGGTTACCGGAAGTCTTAGCCACACGACGTTCCAATGTTGTGATGAGACCCGCAATCGTGACAAATGATCCATCGGCTGGCCCATCATCATCCAGGATCTGGCTAACAGTGTGGTCAGCGTGCTGGTCTAAAACCTGTTCGAGTCCTTGAAGCGGGTGGTCAGAGACGTAGAGGCCAATCATCTCCCGTTCAAAGGCCAACTTCGTCTTTTTATCCCATTCGGGAAGATCAGGCACGGTAATGCCAAAGCCAGTGTCCACGGCGGCATCATCGTCTTCATCGAGCAAAGAGAAGAAGTCAAACTGGTTATTAGCTTCTTGGCGTTTCTGCACCATGGAGGCGTCCACGGCTTCTTCATGGACTGCCAGTAACGCGCGGCGCGAGTAGTTCAGCGAGTCGAAACCACCGGCTTTGATGATCGATTCGACGGTGCGCTTATTACACACCTCTTGAGGAACTTTCTTGAAGAAGTCCTGAAACGAAGTGAACGCGCCCTGTTCTTCTCTGGCCCTGACCATACCTTCCACCACGTGAGCGCCCACGTTGCGGACCGCGCCCATCCCAAATCGGATGTCTTCACCGACCGGGGTAAAGTTTTGGCTGGACTCGTTAACATCAGGCGGTAGGACCTTAATGTTCATGCGTCGGCACTCGTTAAGGTACAGGGCAAGTTTATCTTTGTCGTGGGAAACCGACGTCAGAAGTGCTGCCATATATTCAGCTGGATAGTGTGCTTTAAGGTAGGCGGTCCAGTAAGAAACCACCCCGTAGGCTGCCGAGTGCGCCTTGTTAAACGCGTAGTCCGAGAACGGCAGCAGAATGTCCCAGAGCGCTGTGATGGCCTCTTGCGAGTACCCGTTGTCGAGCATACCCTGCTGGAAGCTGACGTACTGCTTGTCGAGTTCCTCTTTCTTCTTTTTACCCATGGCACGGCGCAAAATGTCCGCCTGACCCAAGGTATAACCTGCTACCTTTTGTGCAATGGACATGACCTGTTCTTGATAAACGATCAACCCATAGGTCACCCCGAGAATTTCTTCGAGGGGTCCTTCCAATTCGGGGTGAATTGGGGTAACTTCCTGCAACCCGTTCTTACGCAACGCATAGTTATTATGCGAGTTTGCACCCATCGGACCCGGCCGGTAGAGCGCCAGCGTTGCAGAAATATCCTCGAAGTTGTCGGGACGCATGAGCTTCAGAAGTGATCGCATCGGACCACCGTCGAGCTGGAATACCCCTAGCGTGTCTCCACGGGCCAACAGCTCATAAGCTGCCTTATCATCTAGGTCCAAACTCTCTAGATCGAGCTTGAAGTTTCGGTTTAGTTGGATATTTTCGACAGCATCAGAGATAACCGTGAGGTTCCGTAAGCCCAAGAAGTCCATCTTGATCAGCCCCAGCGCTTCTGCCGTGGGGTAGTCAAATTGGGTGATAACCTGGCGATCTGCCAATCGACGCATCAAGGGAATGATGTCGATGATCGGTTCTGAGGACATGATCACGCCAGCCGCATGGACACCCCATTGGCGGATCAGTCCCTCGAGTCCCTTGGCGGTCTCGAAGACTTCCTTTGTTTCCGGATCAGTCTGGATGAGTTCCCGGAAATCGCCAGCCTCTGAATAGCGTGGCGCCTCGGGGTTTTCAATGTCTGCTAGCGGAATGTCTTTCGCCATAACCTGTGGGGGCAGTGCTTTTGTCAGCTGCTCCCCCATCGAAAACGGTTTGCCTAACACCCGTGCGGCGTCTTTGAGGGCTTGTTTAGTCTTGATGGTCCCGTACGTGACGATCATCGCGACGCGTTCGTCACCATATTTTTCGGTGACGTAGTCGATGACCTCGTTGCGTCGCCGATCGTCAAAGTCCACATCGAAGTCAGGCATCGAGACACGGTCAGGGTTCAGGAAGCGCTCAAAAATCAGACCGTGTTTTAGTGGGTCTAGCTCGGTGATGCGCAGTGCGTAAGCCACCATCGAGCCGGCACCAGATCCACGGCCTGGTCCGACCCGGATGCCTTGTTCTTTGGCCCAGTTAATGAAATCTGCCACGACCAAGAAGTACCCGGGGAAACCCATGTTAATGATGACTTCCAGCTCATAATCTGCCTGTTCTTGGACGTGAGCAGGCACCCCCTGCGGGTAGCGATAGCGTAGCCCCTTATTGACTTCTTTAATCAGCCAACTGGTTTCGTCCTCACCCGGTGGGGTCGGGAACTTTGGCATGTAGTTCGCTTCGGTGTTGAAGCTGACCTCACACTGTTCAGCGATGAGCAGCGTGTTATCGATTGCTTCGGGCATGTCGGAAAATAGCGCGCGCATTTCGGCAGCTGACTTTAGGTAGTAGTCATTGCCAGAAAACGCGAATCGGGACCCGCCCTCGTCATACGTTGGTTCACTTAGCTGCGAGCCCGACTGTAGCGCCAGCAGTGCCTCATGATGTTTCGCGTCGTGTTGATGCGTGTAGTGTAGATCGTTTGTAGCTACCAACGGCAGGTTGAGGTCTTTTGATATCTGCAGCAAATCACCGATGACTCGGCGCTCAATCTCCAGGCCGTGTTGCATCACTTCCACATAAAAGTTTTCTTTACCGAAGATATCGCGGAATTCTGCTGCGGCTTCGAGTGCCTCTTGGTACTGGCCAAGCCGCAGTCGGGTTTGTACTTCGCCAGAAGGACATCCGGTGGTAGCGATAATACCTTCGGAATAGTCGTTCAAAAGTTCCCGATCGATACGGGGCCATTTGGCATAGACCGCGTCCAACGATGCGTGGGATCCCATCCGAAAGAGGTTGTGCATTCCGGTGTTGTTTTTCGACAGTAAAGTCATGTGCGTGTAGGCACCGCTGCCGGAAACGTCATCACCGCGTTGGTCCGGATCGCCCCAACGGACTCGTGTTTTATCGCTGCGATGCTGGTGACCCGGGCTGAGGTACGCTTCCAAACCGATGATGGGTTTGATGCCGTATTGCTGGGCTTTATTCCAGAAGTCAAAAGCACCGAACAGATATCCATGATCAGTGATAGCTATCGCGTCTTGGCCGAGCCGGTTCGCTTCGGTGAATAGCTCATCGAGTTTGGCCGCACCATCGAGCATCGAGTATTCAGTGTGCGTGTGAAGGTGTACGAAACCATCGCGTTTCCCCGTAGATGCCCCAGCCAAGAGTGTGTCAACCTCCAACGTTGTGACGGACTAGCGAAATCAGTCTAGCTCTAGTATTGCAAACGTTCCAAAGCGTACCGAAGGTCGGGGGGATACTCGGAGGTGTAGCTCACGTACTGTCCTGTGACCGGATGCTCAAATCCAAGACCAACAGCATGTAACCACTGGCGAGTTAGTCCCAGTTCAGCCGCCAGCTCGGCATCAGCCCCATATGTGAGGTCACCAACCAGAGGATGATTTAACGCAGAAAAGTGCACTCTGATCTGGTGCGTTCGACCTGTCAGAAGCTTGACGCCCACCAGCGTTGCAGTACCAAACGACTCTAAGGTTTCATAGACGGTAGTCGCTTCTTTACCACCTTCCACAACACCGAAGCGCCATTCATAGTTGGGCTGCCGGTCAATCGGGGCATTGATCGTACCGTTAAGTGGGTCCGGCAGACCTTCGATTAGCGCGTGGTAGTTCCGGTGGGGAGTTCGGTCATGAAAGGCTTGCTTGAGGCGACTGTAAGCCATCTCGGTTTTCGCCACGACCATTACTCCAGAGGTGCCCACATCGAGGCGCTGCACGATACCTTTGCGTTCTGGAGGGCCAGAGGTCGCCACGTCGATACCCAGGGCTGCGAGCCCACCGACCACGGTGGGGCCTTTCCATCCTTGAGATGGGTGAGCCGCTACGCCAACCGGTTTATCGACAATGACGAAGTGTTCGTCGTCTGCAATGATATTGAGGTCTTGCACGAATTCAGCTTTCACCTCGAGAGGATCTGGGTCATCTGGCACAGCCACTGCCACGATATCCCCGGGCGCTACCTTGGTAGATTTCACAGCCGGAACTGCATTGACGGTCACCAGACCGCGCTGAATCCATTTGGCTGCCTGTGTCCGAGAAATATTCGCAAGCTGGGCTACGGCAGCATCGGCCCGGGTATGTTCATAAACTTCACCGGAAAGAACTGACGAGTCAGACGCTGGCATATCGTTAATCAAGCCCTTTGGTGGCGGTCGACTGTGCCGTGTCTTCCGGTCTGCCATCGAGCGTTTTACCGCGCATAACAAGTATGACGATTACGATAATGGAGACCACAATACAGGAATCCGCGATGTTGAATATCGCGAAATTTGGTACGGCGATGAAGTCGATAACGTGGCCCACGCCAAAGCCTGGCTCGCGAAATAACCGGTCGGTGAGGTTGCCGGCGATTCCACCGCCGAGCGTACCCAGCGTGATCAGCCAGGGCATCGTCCGAGCGCGAAATATAATCAAGCATAAGACCAGGACTAGCCCTACAGCTTGGATGATGGTGAAAATCCAAGTGAAATCGGTGCCAATCGAAAAAGCTGCGCCGGGGTTGCGTATGAAGTGCCAGCTCAAAATCGGGTCGATGACGGCAATTTTTTCGCCCTCTTGCATGTTGGCCAAGACAGTTTCCTTGGACCAGAGATCTGCGAGGTAGGCGATGACCAGCGGGATCAGGGCGATCCACCGACTGCGACGCGGCACCTCTTGTGGGGTTTGAGTCACGATATTCTCCTTGAGCGACTGTGAGGTGCTGCACTAAACACTAATGGTCGGCTATTGCAAAAATAGCCGACCATTAGGATGGGGCAAAGACTCTGTTGCAGAGGTCTTAGAGCACCAATGTTAGTCTGTGACTCTGGCCTGAGAATCGAGGTCCTTGAGCTGATTTTCGATAAAGGCGCGGAGTCTGGAACGATAATCGCGCTCGAAGCCACGAAGTTCTTCGACTTCGCGTTCCAATACGGTCTTGCGCTTTTCGAAATCTTCGAGGGTTTTGCGTGACGTCTCTTGGGCTTCAGTAACTAAACGATTCGCTTCACGTTCAGCCTGGGAAACGATCTCATCACGTTTGCGTTCGCCTTCGGCGACGTACTCGTCGTGCAGGCGTTGTGCCATGGCCAATACACCGGCTGCAGATTCAGCGGTAGATTCGGTGGTGTCCGGTTGTGCCGGAGCTGTGGGGGGAGCCGGCTGAACGACTTCCGCGGCCGGTTCGGCAACTTCTTCTGGCTCAGGCTCTACTTCGACTACTGGAAGGTCAGCTGCGGTCGAGGTTTCCTCTTCACCGCCATCTGCCGGAACGGGAGCGGGCACTGACGCGGCTTCACCGGTCTGAGCTTCTAGCTCGGCAACCTGACGACGTAAGTCGTCGTTCTCCTGGTTTAGACGGCGCAATTCCTCAACGATCTCATCAAGAAAGTCGTCAACTTCGTCTTGGTCGTAGCCTTCACGAAATTTCGTGACTTGGAATTTCTTATTGACTACAACTTCCGGCGTGAGAGCCATGTGGTCACCCCAATTACTTGGTCATGTACAAAACTAGAAAACTGTCGTTCTCTCATGAGCAACTCAAGTCCAAGACTCGAAGCTACTTATGCATCTCTTGCTTACAATATCACCGTATATCGCCGAACGAGTAGTCTACACAGCTGTTACGGCAAAATATTCGCTATCTTCAACTATATACCTTGAAAAAGACTCATCCTGCTGCGCCTTGAAGCGCAATCAAACGGATGATCATGACAATAAAGAACACCACAATAAAGGCTAAATCGAGCGAAACCGGCCCGAGCCGTAAGGGTGGGATAAACCGGCGGAAAAAGCGCAAGGGCGGATCGGTCAGGGTCATTACCAGTTCGGCGATGATGAGGTTGATTCCGCGCGGCCTCCAATCGCGGACGAAGGCGCCCACGAGTGAATAGAGGATTCGCACTACTAGGATGAAGAAGTAAATGGTGGTTACCAAGTACACCAGTGTCCAAAGTAATTGCACGAATCCTCAGTTTCTTCAATATTGTGTCGCGGTGTTTGGCGTCGTGTTAGGCCTGATCGAAGAAGTCCTCGTCATTGGTTGCTGCTGACTGACCATCTACAACGTTTTCTACGTTAGTCGGAGTCAGTAGAAAGACCTTGTTCGTGACTCGTTCAATGGCACCACGGAGACCGAAGGCTAGTCCCGCAGAAAAGTCTACCAACCGCTTTGCTTCAGATTCAGCCATGTCGGTGACGTTAATGATCACGGGTATACCGGATCGTATTGCTTCACCTATCAGTTTGGCGTCATTATAAGAACGCGGGTGAATAGTACGAAGTTTGTGCACTTCAGCGTTTTCCTCTCGGGACTGGACCACACGCTTTATTGGAGTCACCGGTGCCCGGTAGTCGTCATCAACTGGTACCGGCCGTGGACCAGAGGGTTTCGACTCCGCCGGTTCGGTAGGTTCTGGTGCGGCATCCGACGCAGTCGGTTTGGCCGCGTCTTCTGCTACAGCGGGGCTCGCCTTGCGTTCTTCTTCCTCGAGAAGCTCTTGTTCATACGCCTCGTCACTATCAGCCAGACCCATTCGGATCATGGCCTTTTTGAATCCGCTAACCATGCGCACCTCAAATCCTTGATGGTTCTAGGACACTATTGACCCTAGTAGACAAAGCACCGAAATTATGGGAAATACGGCGCGTTGTTCGGTGTGTCGCGGCTTATCATGGGCTTTTCTCGTCTTTCCAGACGAACGCGGCGATACGATCGGCGCCGGGCTGGCGTCGATGCGAATAATATTGGTCGTTAGTGTAGGTGCACTGGTCGGTCCGATCGACCTCGACATTCAGTGACGTCAGGATCGCCTCTGCGGCTGCCGGCGGCGCCGGGCTGGCGTCGATGCGAATAATATTGGTCGTTAGTGTAGGTGCACTGGTCGGTCCGATCGACCTCGACATTCAGTGACGTCAGGATCGCCTCTGCGGCTGCCGGAAGGTCCAGAGCAGGTGTTCCCCACGATGTCTCTGCAGCGATTTCTGGGTGCTGTTGCGCCGCTTGTTCGCGCATCTCGGCAGGAACCTCATAGCATTTAGCACAGATACTGGGACCGATCGTCGCCTGAATAGTGCCATCGCCATTCGTATCCAGTTGCCGCAGTCGTTTCACCGTATTCTGCAGGATACCGTCAAGCAGACCAACCCGGCCAGCGTGCGCTACTGCCGAGGGACCAAAGTCCGTGGTGAATGCAACCGGTAAACAGTCAGCTACCAAAATCGCGATGGGGTCATGACCGTCAACGGATACAAGCCCGTCCGCTTCTTCAAGAGCATCTTGCTCAGCCCAGCCCTGTTGGCCAGCATCTAGCACTCTGGCGGAGTGGACTTGCGACACAAATCTGGTTGTCCCCGGGTGGATCCCCAGAGCTTTTTCGGTTTCTCGGCGGTTGTGTTCCGAATCCTGGGCTGTGGCGTCACCAGCCAGAACGGTGGTTGACATGTTTCCAGCGTCTACGGTCGTAAACGCCACGTGATGGCCGAGTCCGTTGGCCGGCGAGTATACCGAGATTTTATTTGAGGAAATCGGGGACATCGAGATCGTCGTTGCGTTTGTTGGAGGATTCAACGACGGTAGGGAGTGGCTCTACGTTCGATTTTTCGGACTCTTCCTCGGCGCTGAACTCTGTTTCTCGAGGTGTTGCATCGTCCGTTTCTTCTGGTGCGCTAACCGGATTAATGGAAGCAACTGGTGCAACGGGCGAGGCTACCTGTGACTGCGCTGTCTCGTGGTTGGCAGTGACCGGATCGTCAAAACCGGCGGCGATGACGGTAACGCGAACTTCGTCGCCGAGGTTGTCGGAAATGACGGCACCAAAGATGATGTTGGCTTCTGGGTGCGCGACTTCCTGTACCATGCGGGCGGCTTCGTTGATTTCGAACAGGCCCATATCGGTACCGCCCTGAATCGACAGCAGCACGCCATGGGCGCCGTCGATAGATGCTTCCAGCAGTGGCGACGCAATAGCGGCTTCGGTCGCTTCGACAGCACGGTTTTCGCCTTGAGCAGCACCCAAGCCCATGAGCGCTGAGCCGGCACCTTGCATAACCGATTTCACGTCTGCAAAGTCGAGGTTAATGAGTCCTGCCGTCGTTATGAGATCGGTGATACCCTGAACGCCTGAAAGCAGGACTTTGTCTGCTTCTTCGAACGCTTCCATGATCGAGATCGAACGGTCGGAGATTGACAGCAGGCGATCGTTTGGAATAACGATGAGCGTGTCGACCTCGTCGCGCAGCGCCTCGATACCAGATTCGGCGTTGGTCGCACGGCGGCGTCCTTCGAAGGTGAACGGACGGGTCACAACACCAATGGTTAGGGCGCCCAGAGAACGAGCAACACGAGCAACCACAGGAGCCGCACCGGTACCGGTGCCCCCGCCTTCCCCAGCGGTGACAAATACCATGTCCGCGCCTTTGAGGGCTGCTTCGATTTCTTCGACGTGGTCTTCGGCGGCTTGTCTTCCGACTTCCGGGTCGGCACCGGCACCCAAGCCTCGAGTGAGTTCACGTCCGACGTCTAATTTCACTTCGGCAGAGGACATGAGTAGGGCCTGAGCGTCGGTATTAATGGCGATAAATTCTACGCCGCGCAACCCGACATCGATCATTCGGTTGACAGCGTTCACGCCGCCGCCGCCGACACCAACAACTTTGATGACGGCCAGGTAGTTCTGGGGTGAGCTCACGATATGATCCCTATTCTGCGTTCGGTGTGGGACGAGACTGCAGCTGCGTCCAAGATTCCTTCTGTAGCACACGATATGCTTCCGCTTCCGGCTGGGCAATCACCCGCGGCCGTGTGTCGGAACGATCGTGCACTTTTGCGCCGGTATTTACCGGGTAACCGGAAAATCGGGTGCTGATACATCATACTCAGAAATTTTGGCTGCTTGTTCTTTATCGAGCCCCAAAAGCGCCTCTAAGACGCGAACTTTCTTGTCAGCATGTTCAGTGTTACCCCACATGACGGTTTTACCCGAGCTGAGTTCAAGTTCAATCGAGTCAATTGATGCACCCGAGGCGGCTCGTACCTGGTCTCTGAGGTCGTCGGGCAGTGTGCCGAGTACTTGCGTGATCGAATCGAAAATTTCTTGGTCGGCGACATCGGAGGCCGAAGCCACGACAGGCAGATCAAATTCTTGTGCTTTCTTTGAAGGGATCTCTGCCAACTCTTTGCCTGCTTCAGAAAACACCACGTACTGTTTACCTCGCGGACTCATCGCCACCGGTGTGTGCTCGTTGACAATAACGACCAGCCCGTGAGGCGGCTCTGCCCGCAGGGTTACGTCATCGACGGCGGGCGTGTCGGCGAACAACTCAGTGACATTGCCGTCATTGACCTGTGGAAGCGGAGTGTCGATCAGTACTGCGGTCCGCTCTTCAGCTTCGGATTCCGCCACGAGGTCTAGGCCTTCATGCGAGATCTCTTCTATCGCTAATATCGGGCTGAAATACAACACTGCCCAACCGCCGAGGAACAGCAACAGCACGGATATCGTGGTGACCCACAGTGCTCGGCGACGACGAGCTTTGCGGTGCTCCGGACTGGGTGGGAGCTCAAGGACGGTATCGTCTTCTCGCGGCCTGTCCTGCTCAGCTGTGGTCTGAGGTGCAGCTTTACCGCGCGCCCCCCGCGACGAAGCATTCTTCGAGGTGATTGACGACGTGGCGGTGGCGGTTTCCGGCGGCTCGAAGTTCGAGGCAATTACCGTTTTCTCGTCGGAGTCCAGCGGGCGCTGCACCGAGATGGTCTTGACCGATTTTTGCGAGGCGAGACCCGGAAACCTCTCGGCTACAGACCTTTCGCGATCATTCGGTGGCTTTTTTGACATGGTATTACAGGGCGCGCTCAGTCAGTTCGGACACAATATCGTCGATCAGTTGATTTACGTCTCCTGCTCCCAGGGTCAGGATGATATCGCCGGGCGTTGCCGCTTGGACAACCGACTGGACCGCTTGCTGTCGAGTGGCGACCTGTGTTGCGTGCGGATACCGTGCGGTCAGGTCCGGGGCAAGTTGTGTGGTGATAAGTTCTGCGCTCACACCCTCGATAGGAGTTTCACGGGCCGGATAGATCTCCAATACTCGCAAGGTGTTGGCTTTGGACAATGCACTGGCAAATTCCGCGGCAAAATCACGCGTGCGCGAAAAAAGGTGTGGTTGAAAGATTACGTGCACTTTCTTGCCAGCTGCTAAGCTGTTCGCCGCCGTAATTGCCGCAAGCACTTCGGTGGGGTGGTGTGCGTAATCGTCGTACACGCGGATATCGTTGACGGTTCCGTGATGTTCAAATCGTCGGGCCGAACCGGTAAACCAGGATAACCCTGCAGCTGCAGCCTCTGCTGGCACGCCGGCTACCACGGCTGCGAGCAACACGCCGGCGGCGTTGAGCGCATTGTGAGTACCAGGAGTGGCCAGCTGCACTTCTTGATAACTACCATCGGCGAACTGATACGTGACGTGTTGCCCCGTCCCGTCCTCGTCGGGCTGGATATCGATGATGGCCACATCGAGCTGTTGGGCATGTGTATTGCGCTTCTCAGCGGGATTCATGCTGGTGAGCAAGCCGTAGGTGTAGACGCGTGGTTGGTACTCAGGGGCATCGCGCAGACGTTGTCCCAGCGCCTCGGCGCCGGGGTCGTCAGCACAGATAATCAGGGCTCCATCGGGCCGGATCCGGGCGGCGAAATCGTTGAAGACCTGATGGACTGCGGCTTCGGTGCCATAGAAGTCGAGGTGGTCTGCTTCGATATTGGTGATAATTGACATGTCCGGAGTGTAGTTCAGCAGTGACCCATCGGATTCGTCGGCTTCTGCAATAAACCATTCCCCGGAGCCGTGATCAGCGTTTGTTCCAAGGTTGGCGATCCCGGCACCGACGGCGAATGATGGGTCGTAGCCGGCATGGTCAAACGTTACGGCAGCCATTGATGAGGTGGTGGTTTTACCGTGGGTACCGGCGACCGTGAGGACCTTTTTGTCCTCCATGGCAGCGGCTAGCCCTTGTGATCGGTGATAGATGGGAATGCCGGCTGTCTCAGCAGCTTGCCGTTCGGGGTTCTCGGGTCCGGCGACGGTCGAGGCGATGATCACGTCAATGGCTTTCCCAGAGTCGGTTTCGGCCCGAGCAAGGTTTTCGGCGGCGTATCCCACATAAATCGTGGCGCCGCGTTCTCGTAGACTGTCCATGACCGGCAGATCCTTGGCGTCTGTGCCGGTAACCGTAATACCGCGTGCCGCGAAGATGCGTGCAATCCCGGAGACGCCCACTCCCCCGATGCCCAGGAAATGGGCGTGTTTGATGTCGTCAAGTGCGGGTATGGTGTGCTGCGTCATCGGGCGACTTTCGTTTCGGTAATGATGGTGGCCATCGTTTCGGCGGCATTCGTGATGCCTAGGCTTTTTGCGGTTTGGGCCATGTACTCGAGGCGGGGTTGATCGTTGAGAAGATTCGGTAGCCTGGTGGCAACCCATTGAGCGGTGAAGTGTTCATCCGCAACGACAACGGCCGCCCCGTTTTCCTTCAGTCCAGCAGCGTTCAGTTCCTGTTCACCGTTACCGATAGGTAGCGGCACAAGCACAGACGGCAGGCCGATGGCTGCGATTTCGTGGACCGTTCCGGCACCGGCACGCGCCACGATTAGGTCGGCGGTCTGATAAACCTTGGCCAACCCGTCGATGTATTCAATTTGAACATACCCCGGCCTGGTCACGGGCTCGCCGGCCTCGTCGGTGATGGCTTTATCTCGTCCGGTTAGATGGAGAATTTGCGCGCCGGTGGCTAACAGATCATCAATTGCCCCCGCGATCGCGGTGTTGATGTTGAGGGCTCCCGAGGAACCGCCGGTCACCACCAGCGTGGTTTTGTCGGGATCGAGGCCCAGGGCCTGGCGTGCTTGCGCTTTCATCGTCGGCCCCACGGGGAGATCGGTGATATCGGTGCGCATCGGCATGCCAACGTGAATGGCCCCGGGGAGATCGGTTTCTTCGAATGCGCACGCGACCACCGTGGCGAAACGCGATGCGAGCCGATTTGCCCAACCCGGCCGCACGTTGCCTTCGTGAACGATGACCGGGATTTTTTCTGATCTGGCGGCTAGATACACCGGCGTGGCGGCATACCCACCGACACCGACGACCACTTGGGTTTGGTGTTCGCGCAGCAAGGCACGGGCTTGTTTGACGGCTTTGCGTAATCGAAACGGGACCGATACGAGATCGGCGGAGAAGCTTCGCGGCATCGGGACTTTGTCCACGGTAGCCAGACGATAGCCAGCATCCGGGATCAGGGTCGCTTCCATCCCTTCGGCGGTGCCGATCATGAGGATGTCGAGCTGTATCTCAGTGTCGCGGTACTTACGGCCTAATGCATCGGCCATCGCAAGCATCGGTGAAACATGTCCTGCTGTTCCGCCGCCGCAAAAGACGACGTTCATGGTCGTAGTCATTGAGTCGATTGTACGCTTTCTTTCGAAACAGAGGGGGCCTGGGCCTGGGGCGTTTCGTCGTGCAGGCCTTGGGCCTGCTGTCGGGCAAATGATAGGACCACCCCGACAGCAAGAATGGCCATTAACAGTGCAGAACCGCCCGCAGAAATGAAGGGCAACGGGACACCGATGACGGGTAACAGACCGGTCACCATGGCGATATTCATGAACGCCTGGCCAAGTAGCCAGGTCATGATTGCGCCGGTGGCAATGCGCACGAAGTGGTCTGTGGCGTTATAGGCCACCCGGAACATGCCGATTCCCAGGGTGATGAATAGCCCTAGCACGAGTAGGGCCCCCAGTAGACCGAGCTCTTCACCCAACACGGTAAAAATGAAGTCGTTACCGGCTTCTGGAATATAGGACCATTTTTGGCGTGATTGTCCTAGTCCGACGCCGAGCCAGCCCCCAGAAGCCAGCGCGAAGATGCCCTGTTCGTATTGATAACAGGGGTCCGAGGCGTGGTCACAATTGCCCAACCATGCTTGAATACGCAACATACGGTTACTCGAGAGCAGCGTCGCGATGGTCACCACGATCAGACCGCCAAGGGCTGCTAGCCACATGAAAATGGTGCGCCACCCGCCGAGGTACAGTACCGCGGCGATGATCATCAGCATGATCAATACCGTGCCGAGGTCCCGGCCCATCGCAATCAGTCCCGTGATGAGCAGACCAAAAGGAAACACAACGGGCACGAGCAGCCCCTTGCCGTAGGGCTGATATTTAAATTTCTGGCTCAAGGCGTAGGCTGCCCAAACACTAAAAGCCAGTTTGGCAGCTTCGGCGGGTTGAAACGAGAAGCCGGCCACGCGCAGCCAGTTCCGGTTTCCATTGATCTCGACCCCAAGTGGCGTGAACACTAAGATCAATAAAATGATTGAGGCAATCAGTAGCACTCGGGCCAATCGATGGTAGCGTTCGTGCGGCCACTTGCCCATCCAGAACAACAGCGCGATACCAATGACGGCATATAATCCTTGGGATTTCAGCGAGGAAAACGAGCCCGCACCACCGATATCTTCGACGGAGGAAGCTGACAGCACCATGACCACGCCGATAAATGTTAGGGCCAGGGTGGGGCCGAGGATGAGCCAGTAGGCGGATTTAGTGGAGTGTGTCCCGGTGAGCCAGTCCCAGGCACGAGCTACACGAGGCGGTGGACCATTGGTCATATCGTGCTCCTGGTGTTTGCTGGGCTAATGTCCCGGATAATTTATGTCGGACAGCAATTGGCCAATGGCTTCCACGTAGGCCTCACCACGCACGAGGTAGTTCGCGAACTGATCCATCGATGCGGCTGCCGGTGAGAGCAAAACCGTGTCGTGTGGTTCAGCGATTTGGTGTGCTAGGTTAACCACCTGCTGCATCACCGCAGAGCCATTTGCAACTTCCACTGTAGTATCTCTGAGATAATCGGTGTGGACAGGTACCTCGGGTGCGTGTCGTTGTAAAGCAGATAACAGCGGTTCATGATCCGTCCCGATCAGAATGACGGCTTTCAAGCGCTTCCGGTGTTGTTGCACCAGGTCATCGTAAGAAGCTCCCTTAGCCAGTCCACCGGCGATCCACACGATCGGGTCAAAGGATGCCAGAGCGGCTTCGGTGGCGTGGGGATTTGTGCCCTTCGAGTCGTCGACCCATAGGACATCGTGAAAGTGTGCCACCGATTGAATCCGGTGTGGTTCGGGCTCATAAGTTCGTAGCCCGGCTTGGACCGCGGCGGGTTCGACGCCCACCGCTCGCACAAGGGCTGCTGCCGCCAGGGCGTTGAGGACCATGTGTTTGGGCGCAGGGTTACCGATATCCGCGAAGCTGGCGAGCTCGTATGCTTGGCTGGCGCGATTTTCTAAATACGCCCGATCCACCAGCAGGTCGTCGACGACTCCGAGCATTGAACGCTGTGGCGTGTCGGTGGTGATACCAATGGCGCGACACCCTTCAATCACGTCGGCTTCTTCAACCATCCGCATCGTGATCGGTTCTTCGTCATTGTAGATCGCCGCATGTCTGGTATTTTCGTAGATCTTTGCCTTGGCGGCGGCGTAGTTATCAAACCCGTCGTGCCAATCTAGGTGATCCTCGGCCAAGTTCAGCACTATGGAGGCCTCAGGTTCGATGCGATGAATCCAATGCAACTGAAATGAGGAGAGTTCAACGATGAGCAGATCGTATCCTTCCGGATACCGAATCGCATCAAGGATTGGTGTCCCGACGTTTCCGACGGCAATGGCATCAAGTCCTTGCGCCCGCGCCATAGATTCGGCCATGGTGGCCACCGTCGTTTTGCCATTGGTACCGGTCAGCACCACCCAGCGCGCGGTGCGTTTACCCTCGCGCTGCCGCACTCGCCAGGCGAATTCTACATCCCCCCACACAGGAATATTGGCGGCGTGTGCCGCCTGTATAACTGGGTGGTCCGGACGCCACCCGGGAGAGGTGATAACAACATCAATGGCTCCTCCGACAATTTCGGCATCGGGTAATTCCTCAACCGCGGAATCACCCAGCAGCACCTCTTTGACGCCCACGATCTTTAAGGTATCGGCGGCCTGCCGATTCTGCGCGGTATCCTGGCCGTCAAGCACGACGACCTTGGCTCCGAGTTCGGCGAGGGTGTCAGCGACGGAGAACCCAGTGACGCCCAGACCGGTGACCACTATCGACAGCTGTGACCAATCCGCGTCCCAAGTGGTGAAGTTCGACAGATCTTTATCTTTATTCATCGGAGAATCACCCATTCGGCATAGAACATGGCTAGTGCTGCGACCACAAATGCCAGACCGATTAACCAGAATCTGACGACCACGGTCACTTCGGCCCAGCCTTTGAGCTCAAAGTGGTGTTGCAGCGGGGCCATCAAAAAGACGCGTTTGCCGCCGGATATTTTGAAATAGCCCACTTGGATGATGACCGACAGGGCAATAATTACCATCAGTCCAGCCAGGACAACGAGCAGAAGTTGTGTCTTGGAAAAGATGGCAAAACCGGCCAGTGCTCCGCCGAGGGCCAGTGACCCGGTGTCGCCCATGAAGATCTTGGCTGGTGCGGTGTTCCACCACAAGAACCCGAGCAGTACTCCGGACAAGATGGCCCCTAGCAGCGCTAGATCCATGGGGTCACGTACTTCATAACAACCCCCTGCATTTGTTGGTCCGGAGCAGGCTTGGTTGGCTTGAAACAAGGTGATGAGCACGTAGCCCACAGAGACCATCGCGACCGCACCGGTTGCCAACCCGTCCAGGCCATCGGTGAGGTTCACGGCATTGGTGGTGGCGGTCGTAATGAGATTGGACCACAAGACAAACAGGATGACCCCGACGACCGGTCCGGCAAATGCCAGATCCCAAGACGTGTCTCGGAAAACCGATATCGCGGTGGAGGCCGGCGTATGCCCTTCCTCGTTGGGGAAGTTTAGTGCCAGAATGGCAAAGGTGATGCCGACGATTCCCTGCCCGATGATCTTCCCGGTGGCGGTAAGGCCTAACGAGCGTTGATTTGAGATCTTGATGTAGTCATCGAGAAACCCGACAAGGCCCATCCCAGCCGTGAGAAACAGCAACAGCAGTGCAGACATCGTGATACCAGAGGTCTCCAGCTCCAGGAGGTACATAATCCAATGGGTCAGGAAGTACACGATCACGAAGTTGCCGACGATCACGACCCCGCCCATGGTGGGGGTACCGCGCTTTGTAGCATGAGTGGTGGGACCGTCGTCGCGAATAATTTGACCGTATCCGCGTCGATGGAGGACTCGGATAAACAGCGGTGTTCCCACGACAGTGAACACGACGCCAAGCACGGCGCCAAGCAGTAGACCTATCACTGGTTCTCCTTGGACTTCACCTGCGCGGTGGTGAGTCTGTCTGCCAGTTCCCACAGTCTGGTGCCGTTGGAACCTTTGACGAAAATGATGTCGCCGGGCGCGGCTCGCTGGGCTAACAATTCATAGGCTTCGTCGTTGGTTAGGACATGATCAACTTCGTCTCCCCAGGAGCCTTCATTGACCGCACCCGTGTAGAGCGCGCGAGCTTCGGCGCCCACGACGACCAGCTGATCGATATTTAACCGCACAACGACTTCGCCGATTCGAATATGTTCTTTGGCGTGCTGGTCCCCGAGTTCAAGCATGGTCCCCAAGACCGCCCAGGTACGTCGGCCGGTATTTCTGCCGAGCATAGCCAAGGTTTTGAGGCCGGCGCGCATCGATTCGGGGTTCGCGTTGTAGGCATCATCGATAATCGTGATGCCGTCGGCACGGTCCGTGCGTGCCATCCGATGAGCGGAAGCCGCGGTGATGGTTGGCATCGTTGAAGTAATCGTTTCGAGACTCACTCCGGCGGCAAAGGCGGCGGCAGCTGCGGCCAGCAAGTTCGTCGTGTGGTGTTCACCAATAAGGTTCGCTGTCGTTTCCCGTCCTGTCCGATCGGCTTCGGATGCATCCTCGGCCAGGTATTGCAGCCTAAAGTGCGGGTTCTCATCGGCGGTAGTCGTTACATCGGCAGCATAGAGGACGCGATCTCGAGCTGGCGGCGTACCGGCCGCAGAAAACCATAGGGTCGAAGCGTGACTTGGCACCCGATCTTGCATGGCTGCTACCTGAATGTCATCGGCATTGAGCACGGCTGTGCCACCTGCCGGTAATGCTTCGACGATTTCGCCTTTTGTGCGGGCAATGTTGTCAATCGAACCAAAAGATGCGGAATGGGCTGAGCCCACCGTGAGCACAACAGAAATGTCGGGGCGCACAATATGGGCCAGTTCTTCGATGTTGCCAATCGTATCGGCGCCCATCTCCACCACCAGATAGCGGGTATCCAGCGCGGCAGTAAATACGGTCAGTGGCACCCCGACTTCACTGTTATAGGAGCCCTGCGGAGCGACGGTCGGTCCTTGGGTGGCAAGCAGCGCTGCTAGGGCGTCTTTGGTCGAAGTTTTGCCGACCGAACCGGTAATCCCAATGACCGTCGTTTCCGAGTGTTCGCGAATCTTTTCGACGATGTACCGCGCGAGGTCTCCCATAGCCACGGTGGCGTCGTCGACGATAATCGCTGGATCTGGGTTGCCGTGGACATCAGTGGTCTCACGTTCTGCCAGGATCAAAGTTGCTCCGGCTTCGCGCGCTGCGCCGATGAAATTGTGTCCATCGGTTGTTTCACCAGGCCGGGCGATAAATAGCGCATCGGCAACGATCTGTCGCGAATCGGTGTTGGCTGAAGTCACGATGGTCGAGGTGTCCACCGCGGTTGTGAGGCGACCGCCGGTCGCTTCGGCGATCTGTTGTGCGTTGAGTTCTATCATGTCGCAATTGACCTTACCGCGTTAGTCCGCACCGTGTGCTGATGCTGTGCCGCTTGTAACAAATCCGTGCTCTGTAAGTGCCTGATGGAGGACCTCTCGATCATCAATAGGAAACGGTACCCCCGCTAGGTCTTGGTGGGTTTCGTGGCCCCGTCCGGCGGCCAGGATCGTGTCAGTGGGCTGGGCAAGCTGCACGGCCTGGACAAGCGCATCGGCCCGGGGCGCGATTTCGAGCACTTGTGTCCCGTCATCGGACGCGGCAACCTGCTCGTGGGCACCAGCCAGCACGGCCTGGCGGATGGCAGCTGGGTCTTCGTGATGCGGGTCGTCATCGGTGACGATCACCACATCAGCGAGCTTGGCGGCGATACGTCCCATAAGCGGCCGCTTTGCTGTATCCCGTTGGCCCGTAGCACCAAAGACCACAATGGTGCGCGCTTGTGGTCCGTGGCGTTGCTGGCCAGCTCGGTTGACCGCCCGGAGTGCCTGTGTAAGGCCGTCTGGGTTATGCGCAAAGTCCACCACGACCGTTGGATCCTCGGCGATCACCTCCATACGACCGGGTACGGCAGATTCAAAAGGGCTGTCGTGTGGGCGTTCTAGGACAGCTTTGATGTGCTCCCAGTGGTGGCGTTCGTGTCCAGCAAAGACCATGACGGTGGCCAAGGCCGCGTTGGCGACATTGAATTTGCCCGGCATGCCCACTTTGGTAGAAACCGTCATCCCGGCTTCATGTTCCAAAATAAACGCGTGGCCTAACCCGGCTGGTTCAATGGCGGTAATACGCCACGTCGCCTCGTGCGGTGTGGCGCTCTCCGCGACTGCGGCAGGGCCCAGTTCCAGCGTGGTGGCGTTTGGCACTCGTTGAGCCAGTTGGTGCCCCCAGTCAGGTTCCGCTCCCCCATTGAGGGTTATCACTTGGGCTTCGGAGTGCTCGTTAGTGAAAAGTTCAGCCTTGGTGGCAAAGTATTCATCCATACTGCCGTGTAGGTCCAAGTGGTCTTGAGTCAGATTCGTAAACCCAGCCACACCATAAATAAGCCCGTGGGAGCGTTTATAGGCCATGGCATGCGACGAAACTTCCATGCTGGCCACCGTGACATCCACTTCTCGCATCCTGGCTATCATGCTGTGCAAGGCCGGAGCTTCAGGAGTGGTAAATTCAGATGGCAACGACGTGCCAGCTATGCGGGTTTCGATGGTGCCGATCAGTCCCGTGGTGTGGCCCAGCGCTGCTAGGGCGGCATTGAGAAAATATGTGGTGGTGGTTTTGCCGTTCGTTCCGGTGACGCCATAGACCTGCGGTGTCACCATTCCCGTGTTGCCATAGATCAAGGCTGCGGCGTCTGCCAGGGCGGCCCGGACATTTTCCACCACAAGATACGGGGTAGCCTCCGGGATCTGCTGCACGCCTGTGGGGTCCGTCAGGACCGCGACGGCACCGGCTTCGAGAGCTTCACCTATGTAGTCCGCGCCGTGATGTCGGGCTCCGGCGACTGCCGCATACAGATCCCCCGGAACAATAGTTTTGGAGTTCATCGAGATGCCGGTGACGTCTCGGTTGAGGTCTCCCGATGCGGCTGGTCGATATGGTGCAAGATGGTCGACAAGTGCTGTGATTTTTGTGTGTGATTTCGTTTGTGGTCGTAGCATGTCTGTAAGGTAACCCCGGCGGTTCGGGACTACCAGGGCCTTTCCTGTGGGTCTTCTGTAAATACATCATAGTGCTGCGGGCCCGTGTCAGATGGCGGGATGGAATATTTGCTCAATAGATACTCCATGACGTCTGCCGCAGTATCGGTGACCTGCCAGTCTTTCCAGTTCCCTTGCGGCCGATGCACCGCGACGGAGACGACAAATTGCGGGTCATCCAGTGGTACGACGCCGGTGAATGACGTCGTGTGGCCGTCGTAGCCTCCGCTGGGCGAGGCGGCCTGGCCGGTCCCGGTTTTCCCGCCGACCCGATATCCATCGATCTGTGCCGCGTAGGCGGTGCCTTCTTCGACTACCCCTTCCATAAATTTCAGCATTTCGTCTGCTGTTTCTTCTGATACCACACGCTCTGGTTCGGTGGGAGGTTCCCACTCGGTTTCGATACCGTCTTCGTCGATGTAGGCATCGATTAATCGTGGTGGCATCATGACCCCGTCGTTGGCTAACGCCTGAAAGACTCGGGTCATCTGCAACGCGGTCACTGAATACCCTTGGCCGAATGTTGTCGTGAAGTGTTGGCGGCGGTCCCAGTCTTCCCAGGAAGCGAATTGGCCCTGGTTGCCACCGGTGAGGCCTATTTCGATGGGTTCTCCAATACCAAAGTCCTTCATGTACTGCCAGCGCTGTTCTGCACTGAGCTGTTCGGCGACTTGGACCGTGCCGGTGTTGTACGACCGGGTAAACACCCCCGCGGTAGTCATGTCGTAGGTATCGTGGGGCATGGAGTCATTGATAGTTTCGTTATTGAACGTCTGGCTGTTCGGAACGGTCCATTTTTGTTCCGGCGTGACTACTCCGGCATCAAGCGCCATAGCAAAAGTCATTGCTTTGCCGGTCGAGCCAGGTTCATAGGCCTGCGTGATGGCTGTCGGTCGCCAGAAGAGTTGATCGGTTGCGGTGGGATCAGTCGGGTCAACAGTTTCAGAATCCGCCAGCGCGAGGATTTCACCGGTCTTGGCGTCCATCACGACGATGTTGCCCCACTTGGCGTTGTATTCAGCAACTTTTGCCGCGATAGCCTCTTGCGCGTACCAGGAGATGTCCTGGTCAATTGTCAAACGCACGTCTTTACCGTCAGCCGCGGGAGTTTCTGAGAACGATGCGTTGGGAATTCGAATGCCGTCGGCTGAGATTTCAAATACCCGCTCGCCGGGCTGGCCTCGAAGATGTTCGTCTTGCGTCAGTTCAATACCCTCTAACCCCTGTCCGTCGTGGCCGTTGAAACCAAGTATCGAACCCGCGACCGCACCATTGGGGTAGATGCGTTCAGCCACCGGTTCAGAGACAAGACCTGGGATGCCGACTTCGAGTGCTTCTTGCCGAACTTCCGGGGTGACGCGTCGTGATACCACGCGATACGGTCGATCACCGATCATCAGCTCCCGCAGCTCGGGATAGTCGATATCTAAAATGTTTGAAAGCTCTTGAAGCTGTTCCTCGATATCTAGGTCGACATAGGAGGCGGTTTCTGGATCCCAGACCTGAGAATCGTGTACCAGACGCTGGTCTACGACGAGATCGTAACGCTGTACTGACTCGGCCATCACGTTGCCGTCTCGGTCCACTATCGAACCGCGTTCCGGCGCTAGTGTGACCGGTCGGGTCCGGCGGTCCATCGCTTGTTGGGCTTGATCCTCGGCGTCAATGCCTTGAATGAAGAGCAGCCGGCCACCCAGGACGAAAAGGCAGATCATGAGTAACGTAACAGTGACTTTGAGACGCGACTTTGGCACCTTTGTCACCATGGGATTGGACACACGATTCACCTACCTTCAACTCCGCCAGCCTGCGGCCGACGTTAGTTGCCGCTCGGGAGGCTTACCTGGGGTCCTTGAAGACTACCGACCGAAGATGTGTCTATCGTATTTGCCACGCCATCTTGATCTGACGAATTGGTCACGCTTGGTTCCGGGATGTCGATCTGCGGGCTGACGATTTTGACCGTATGTGATGCTGGGTCGGGCACCTCTTCGTTGGTGACAGTTACCGGATCCAGGGTGGCTTCTTCTGGAAGCTCGACGTCAGCGGGGATGCCGGTGCTGGAGCGAACGGTGGGTTCGGAGACGAAATTTGTCGGCGTGTTGTCTGCATCCGCTGCAGTTGCTGAACCGAGCACTTCCCCGGTCCGCAGATCAATGGATGCGGGTGTGCCCGGTAATACCATGCCCATATCGGCTGCTTGCTGCGCTACCGACTGTGGCGCGGACCGTTGAGAAAGCTGTTGTGCTAAGGCTTCATTGGTTTGGGTGATGCTGGTCAGGCTGCTGTTAAGTTCCACCAGTTCGTACTGCCGATTGGATACGACAATATTAACCACCAGCACGATCAGGAGTGCGATCACCGGTATGGACAGGATGAACGCGCTGTACCCGATCGGAGCATGCTTAAGCTGCCCAGATATGACCTTGAGCTGATCGCGCCGTGTCCTGGCATCCGCATCCGACGAGTCTGTGTGCTCGTGGGGTTGAGCATCCAGTTTCTGGTACTCGTCGTCCTCCAACTCTCGGGCTGTAGAGTCCGGGGAATACGTTGGACGCAATACGCGGATGTTCGAGGGGGAAGTTGTCATCCGTTGCTCCTGGTGGGTCGAATTTTTTCTATGGCGCGCACTTTGGCCGAGGCCGCGCGTGGGTTCTGGTCGATTTCCTTTGCGGTGGGTTTTTCTGTGCCCCTGGTTAATATCTGCACCACTGGGGCGTGTTCTTCCAGTTCGACTGGAAAGTCAGGGGGTGTCAAACTTTGTGCCTGGTATTGAAATGCTTTTTTCGTAATGCGGTCTTCTAATGAGTGGTAGCTCATGACCACCATGCGGCCGCCGATGTGGAGATTGGCCATGGCGGTCGGAAGGGCATCACGTAAAATTTGCAGTTCCTCGTTGACCTCAATACGTAACGCCTGGAACGTTCGTTTCGCTGGGTGACCGCCGGTGCGGCCGGCGGCGGCAGGGACCGCACCGCGAATGACGTCTACGAGGTCTCCGGTTCGGGTAAACGGCTGAGCTATTCTGCGTTTCGTGATAGCCGCCGCGATCCGCCGGGCGAATTTTTCTTCGCCATATCGTCGGATGAGCTGTTCCAGTTGTCGTTGTTCATAATCATTGACGACATCGGCGGCGGTGAACCGGGCAGTGGGGTCCATGCGCATATCGAGCGGTGCATCGTATGAATACGCGAATCCGCGATCGCGCTCATCGAGTTGATAGGACGAGACCCCAAGATCAAATAGGAAACCGTCGGCGGCGTCTACCCCGCCAGCAGCCAAGGCCGAAGATATGTCGTCGTAGGTTCCATGGAACGCTATGAATCGATCGCCGAAAACTTCTAATCGCTGGTCGGCAAGCCGCAATGCCTCAGTATCCCGATCAATGCCAATCACCTTGGCGTTGGCAAACCGTTGCAGCATTAATTCGGTGTGGCCACCCATGCCGAGTGTGGCGTCTACAAGAACGGGCTGGCGGTCGTGTTGCTGAGCATGATCTACACCGGGTGCAAGAAGGTCAATTACTCTTTCGGCCATGACTGGTACATGTCGTGGCGCAGCGTCGTCGCGGGACTGGTCGTCTTGATCACAGACTGCCATCGCGCTCCTTTACTGTACGCCGCCGCTGTCCGATAAAAATAATGACTCTTATTCCAGATCCCTACCCGTGCACCTGGCCCAGGGGAAGGCAGGCCAGCTGACCGGATAGAGGTCTGAAATAAGAGACCTCGTCGAAGTTGAGTTATAACCGAGCTACGGTTCAGGTTTAGAACAGTCCGGGAATGATTTCCTCGTCGGTTTCGGAGAATGCCGATTCCTGTTCTTCGAGGTATTCGTTCCAGGCGGTCTGATCCCAAATCTCAGCTCGTGTCCCAGCGCCTATGACAGCAACATCACGGTCTAACCCTGCATACTCACGCAGCGGGGCGGGAATCGTGATCCTGCCTTGTTTATCCGGTTTCTCATCCGAAGCACCGGATAAGAAAACACGAATGTAGTCTCTGGCCTGGCGTGAAGAGAGCGGCGCTTCTCGCATTTGGTTGTGGACTCGTTGGAACTCTTCCATCGAGAACACATACACACAGCGTTCCTGACCTCTGGTGAGTACCAGCCCGTCAGCAAGTTCATCTCTGAACTTCGCTGGCAAGATCAATCGGGACTTCTCATCCAAGCGTGGAGTGTAAGTACCCAAAAACATGTGGCACACCCTCCAGCGTGATTCGAATCCCGTTGCTCAAGCTCTGCGATCACCGTCCTCTTCGAGCTCCACTTTACCCCACTTCCCCCCACATTCAAGACTTGTAGCCCCCATTCTGTGGCATTTTTTTGAAAACTTTCCACTCGCGCAGACAGATAATCTGCCTCCCAGATCGGCATGATGACAAGGAATAACGCGCGGCGGGGCCAAAGTGGGGGGCTTTGGGGAGCGTGGTGGGGCAGCCCAAATTTTCCAAAGTGATTATTGTGACAGGAGTGAACAAAGCAGTTTCAGAGGCTTCCCGGAGCGGTCAAATTCCAGGCTTACGAGTGCGGGTGGAGCAAAGTGGGGTCGAAGACGGACTGTAAGCCATCCCGCATCCTCGTCCTCAGGAGCTCACTGTGTCGTAACCCGTACTGGCCGTCGATATGATGGAGCGCGTAGCGCACAACGATTGCCTATGTCCGCATACATAACGGAAAGTCTAAATTTGTCTACCATCCGAATGAGAGAGCACCGAGCGGTCCCCTGCCAGGCCAGACGATCTCGCCTGGTGGCCGTGCTGCTTGTCACCTGTGCACTGATGTTGTCTGCCTGTGGTGCCGACGTAAATTCACGCCTCGAGCTTGAAGCTGACTACTCCGGCAACCGCATTTTTGTGCTCACGATGGCTGACGGCGACGTCGATCGATTGTCAGGCGGCATCGAAGCAGCCGACCGAGCACTCGAAGCCCATACACCCGAGGTACTGACATTCGAAGGCATTGAGCATGAAGATGACGGCTACAGCGCAACATTTACTATGGCGTTCGAGAGCCTGGAAGATTATCAACGCAGCATCACGGCGCTGCTAGATGCCTCCCAGGTCCCAACTTCAGACCGTGAGATGACGGTCGAGGTCGAAGACCAAGCATTAACCACCGACATTATTATTGAAGAAAGCTTCTATAACGACGATCTCATGGGCTGGGCCGCTGAGGCATTGATCGCCGAAAACGTAGTGTCTGAGTCCACCACGGTATTCACCTCAAACGGAACCGCGACCGTGCTGCTGGATGGAGAAGAAGTTGACACCTCCACTTCACTCCCCCGTATTAATTTCAGCACAACAATCGATCAGCGTTTTGACGAAGTTGGTCTAGATTTTGAAATCTTGGAATCCGGGGATGTTCACATCACGATGTCCTATCTGGTATCTGCTCAGCACCACCAGGCGCAAAACGACTACCTTTCCGACCAGATCAGCCAACTGCAAGATCTCGAGGGGGTTAATGGGGACATCGCCGATTCTGGGCCAGTCGAGCCCGAAGAGTCAAAGGATGCCTCACGCGAAATCAGCGCGACGTTTACGAATGCCAACGCCGTCACGGAAGGTATCCAACTTCTGTTGGGCAACGAAGACGCAAGCTTTGAGATCATTGAACAGACCTCCCAAAGCTCCCCCGACAGCACGGTCCAGTATGTCGGCACAAATTGGACCTGCGAAGAGATCTGCAATCCGGATAATCTTCAGCAGCTCCAAGGTGAAACGCTCTATCCAGAACATTGGGATAACACCGAACAACGTCGCGAAGATGGCCAACTGCTCTTAGAATTCAACCGCGGAATGCCATTAGATTCGCTGACATCCTCCACGCATCTCCAGTACAGCGGCGGCATGGTTCAAAGCCTCGAATTTGTGGTGGATAACCAGACCCAAGAGGGACACGAGAAACACGTCGAAAAACGTTTCGCTCCACCCGAAGATATTGGCTCCTTCGACACCACGTCACGCAATGGTGCCACCGTGTATACCGTCCGCTTTGAAGCTGACGACGCGCAGGAGTTAACCTCGGTTATCAACAAGTATCTGGCGTCGAAAGATATTGACGGACAGGTCAGCCTCACCCACGGACCACTAACCGGAATGTGGGCCTCGTATGATCTAGATGTAGATCTTTCCCCAATCTGGGAGTTAGCCACCGGTGGAGTCGAAGGCGCTGCGGTTTTTGAAGTGGTCCTGCCAGCTCTGCATACCGGTCAAGCCGACACGGGTGATGAAGCCGGGCGGACAATCGTAATCGACGAGCCCAGTGGCAGTTTTAGTATCACCGCTAATGGGCCGACTGGCACGACTATATGGGTCGCAGTGATTAGCCTGTTACTGATTGCGGTGATCGTCACCGTAGTGTTCCGTATCAGAAAATCCAGCGCGCGTGTGTGGTCACCCGGTTCATCGCAGCAGGAGGATCGGCCGTATTACGTCCAGCGGCCTGACGATGATTTAACCGAGTCCGAAATATTCGCAGCCCCTTTGGCACCACATGCCTATCCCGCAGAAACCACCGAGCTGGCAGACGGCCCCATCAACAATGCGGAAAAGACCGGCCCGTTTCCAGACGTGCCGATACCGTCACATACCGACTATCAGCAGCTGCAGGATACATTCGAGACCGCTCAAAGCGCACCCGAGGCCGAGGAGTCAGACAAGGATGACGAGCCACGGCCTCGCGGGACGTCCGACGACGATTCAGATTCCCAGCCTGGCTCCTAGGTAGCTGGAATAGAAAACCCCGCAGTGATTGCTGCGGGGTTTCAGTGGGAAGGCAAGTGCCAGGGTCAAACATTCTTACTGCTGGCGCCGCCGTTCATCCCAGCGAGATTCGAGCCCTTCCATAAAGCCGTGGCTGGATTTGGACTGCCCGGACCCACCGCGTCCTCCCGACTTGCTGGGAGGTTTTGTTGTCCGTTTTGTAGCTAAGAAGATGCCGCCACCCATAATGATAAAGCCAACGATGCCCAACCAGATGGCGTCAATGGTCACGCCGGTTAGCAATACGACAATACCGACGGTGGCCATGAGAACACCTAGCACGATATTGCGAGTTGAAAATCGACGCATCGGCCCCGATGAATGCATTTGCATTTGTGACGCAAACTTGGGGTCCTCCGAAATGAGCTGAGATTCGATCTCAGCAAATACCTCTTGCTCTCTGTCTGATAAACCCATGGTTGCCTCCACATGTGATACCGGAAATTCGTCGAATTTTCGGTTGAGTTTGTTTCTATTCTAAGATTTTTCCCTGGTGTTTTGCTGAGATTGTCACACGGCTAAGTCCCACAAGCAACACCTAATTGTCCGATAGTCGCTGTGAGCGCTCGTGCCGAAGAAGTGAAGCGGGTTTGATTGCAGCCGAGGGAAATTTGCGGGCAACATCATCTAAAATCTCATCCGTTGAATCCCATGACAGATCCGCTTCGGGTTGGTCTTCCGTGTTATCAATATCAAATAATGCTCCCTGCGTTGCCACGCTCTCGGTCGGTTCAGCAACACGATCAGCTCGTACCCCCAGAAGCCGCACGGGATGCCAGCGAGCGCTTAGCAGTTCTTGCAGCAGTAGCCGTGTGTGACTAAAAAACACCGCACCCGACGTCACGGGTTGGCTCAACGATTGGGATTTCGTTCGGGTTGAGAAATCGACGTCTCTTACTTTGACGCTCAATCCCCAGGCCTCCACCTGGTCATTTCTTACCCGTCGCGCGCACTCATACGATAAGTCGAGTAGATACTTCTCCAGCTCGGCAGAATTCGTGACATCGCGTTCAAACGTATGTTCAACTGAAACGGATTTGGCTTCCTGGCGTGGTTGAACAACTCTTGGGTCGTCGCCACGTGCAAGCGCTACAATCTGCGGACCAACAGCACCGAGCCAACGCCGCATCCGCTCAGGGTCGCGTTGAGCAAGGTCGCCGACTGTATAAATATCGGCATTATTTAGTCGCTGCAGAAGCTTCGGCCCGACTCCCCAAATCACTTCCACCGGTAACGGGGCAAGAAAGGCGCGGGACTGATCAGCCGGCACAACACCTATTCCATCGGGCTTAGACCGATCAGACAATATTTTTGCCACCGATTTATTAGCAGCGACTCCCACAGTCGACGGTAAACCCGTAACCTCACGGACTCGCCGCTTAATCAAGTCCGCGATCTGAGCTGGCGTGCCCAGCCGTCGACGCGCTCCGGCGACGTCTAAAAAGGCCTCATCTATGGACAGCTGTTCAATCATCGGCGTGACATCATGGAGGACCTCCATAACTTGGCGCGAAGCATGGGTGTATTTATCTCGGCTGGGTTCAATAACCACGAGTTGTGGGTACCGTGCCAGGGCATGAGCCATCGGCATGGCCGACCGGATCCCATATTGCCGAGCCTCATAAGACGCCGAGGTCACAACAGAACGATTCGATCTGCCGCCTACTACAGCCGGCACGCCGCGGAGCTCTGGTCGATCAAGCAACTCTACAGACAGAAAGAACGCATCCATGTCCAGATGAAGAATCGTGGAGTCCCAGGATTCATCCGCCCAAGAGGGGCGTGGCGTGGATTGTTGACCCGCAGAGACCATATGCCAATACTACGCGGTTCGGCCGGTAAGGTGGATGAAAAGGTGACAAGGGCTGATCTTTTTAGCAGGCAGGAGAAACAACATCGTGACGAAGCTAGATGCCTCGTGGTTTCGCGCTAAATTACAAGACCGATTGCAAACATTCATGGACCAATATCTGCAACGGGCCACGACCATCTCTGAAGCCGCCACGCCCTTGGTGTCCTCTATTGCCAAGCTCTTAGAAGGTGGTAAGCGCCTTCGAGCACTTTTAGCCTGGTGGGGTTGGCAAGGTGCAGGTGGCGACGCCGACGACGCGAGGATCATCGACGCCGGGGTCTCGCTCGAACTCTTCCAGGCTGCTGCCCTCATTCACGATGATGTATTAGACCGCTCTGACACGCGCCGGGGCCAGCCTTCGGTTCATAAGGCTTTTGAAGCCCTGCACAGCAATGAACAATGGGCTCAAGACGGAGAACATTTCGGGACATCCGCTGCAATTCTGGCTGGCGATTTGGCCTTAGGACTCAGTGAAGAAGTCTTCTCCACCACGGCCGACGCCACAGCTTTTGCTACACCTGCCCGCGAAGCCTTCCACACCATGCGTTTTGAGGTGATGACGGGCCAGTACCTGGATATTCATGCTGAGGCCAACATACCGGACGATCCGACGACCGCACTGAATCATGCCAGAACCGTGCTGCAGTATAAGTCAGCCCACTACTCGGCCGTCTGGCCATTTGAGATTGGGGGCCTGTTAGCTGGCGCAGACGAAACCACATTGCGATCATATCGGGAGTTTTCTCTTCCTCTTGGGTTGGCCTTTCAACTCGGGGACGATCTGTTAGGAGTCTTCGGCGACTCACAGCGAACCGGTAAACCATCGGGTGACGATCTTCTCGAAGGCAAACGCACTGAACTTATTGCGCATGCACTAAACAACCTCGACGCCGAGAAAGCTCAAATTGTCAACAATTTTCTCATGCGCCCGCAAGAAAGTCCGCACCAAGTGGCGGACATCCAACAGCTCATCGAATCATCCGGGGCCAAAGCTACGGTGGAAACCGAAATTCGGCGGCTGGGCGAGCAGACATACACGACGCTGGAACAACTACAGCTACCAGACTCCGTCAAGGCGGGGCTGGAGGATCTTGTCAGTGGACTCTTGGGGCGTCAGAGCTGAAGCGTTACCAGGCAAGCGCTTGAGCGCGGCGTCGGATTTCTGTCTTTCGCCCAGCATGTAAGGCATCTATCGGGCGCCCCGGCAACGAATCATCTTCGGTAAAAAGCCAGCGGATGATGCCCGCCTCATCGAAGCCAGCGTCTTCCAGCACCATAATTGTGCCGCGTAGGGGCTTGAGAACCTCTTGGCCAGACAGGAACTCCGCTGGCACATACCGTACTTTCCGCTCACCGAGTCGAACATCGACCAGATATCGATCTTTTATCATGTTGTGCACGCGCGTCACGATGACATCAAGTTGCTCAGCAACCTCAGGCAAGGTGAGCCACTTACCAACAAGCGTTTCTATGTCCTGTGTTTCAGTCACCTCTCCAGCGTAACGCAGATCTTCGATATTTTGCGGTTGATTCTTCCCATTAGGTATTGCCACGCGTCATATAGAACAACTAGCGCCCCTCTATTAACATTTGCACCACCCGTCATGTATATTCACTTGTGTAACATTTTGATCACGTACACCTCGACGCTATTTTTGTCACACAGTGCACAAGAACTTCCCCTGGCTCGGGTGCCTGACGCAAAGAGGATACGTTTAATGACTGACCGTACTTCCGGTGCTTCCCGGTTCTACAAATCAGCTGTCGCCACCTCGGCTCTGCCATTCTTAGCTTTGGGTTCCACTGCTGCGGCTGCTCCAGCGGTAGCCGATGCCCCAAGTACGGACCTCGGCCCGAGACCGGCGACGCCTGCCAACGTGGCTGCCGTCGAACAGCGACTGCAGTCCACCATAGGAGGATCAAACCACTCCGCGGTTTCTCTTCCACCCCGCTTTACCCAAGAGAACTTTATAGCCGCTAAAACTGCTCCCAAGACATATAAGGTCAAATCTGGAGACACCTTGGGTCACATTGCGTTGAAACATGATGTGAGCTTATCGAACCTCCTGAAATGGAATGGACTGAAAGCTTCTTCCACCATTTATCCCGGCGATGTTTTGAAGCTTGGATCGTCGGGCTCATCATCGTCAAGCGCCCGGTCGACTTCCAGTTCATCCACGTCATCTAGCGGTACCTATACGATCAAGGCCGGAGATACCTTGTCGGGTATCGCGGCAAAGCAGGGCGTCAGCTTGTCGACCCTACTGAAGGCCAACGGTCTATCGATGTCCTCCATCATCTATCCTGGTCAAAAGCTCAAGCTTTCAGGTAGCTCATCTCAGACCAGCTCCTCGTCTAAGTCCGCATCGTCGAGTGCCGCTCAGGCTTCTTCCGGGACCTATACGGTCAAGTCTGGCGATACCCTGTCCGGGATCGCGGCAAAGCAGGGCGTCAGTTTGTCAACCATATTGAAGGCCAATAGCCTGTTGATGTCATCGGTTATCTTTCCCGGCCAGAAACTTAAACTTTCCGGCGCTTCGTCGTCATCAACATCCTCGTCTGGGTCCAATGCTTCGACGGCTTCCCAGTCTTCGTCGGGGACCTATACGGTCAAATCTGGAGATACTCTGTCGGGCATCGCGGCTCGCAATGGCGTGAGCTTATCCAAGTTGCTGCAGGCCAATGGACTTTCGTTGTCCTCGACCATTTTTCCTGGCCAAAAGATCAAGCTATCCGGGCGGGCTTCCTCTGCCAGTAAATCTTCCAGCCGGTCTTCGTCGAGCACTTCGAGCACATCCAGCTACACCGTCAAGGCCGGCGATACCCTGTCCGGCATCGCTGCAAAGAATAACGTGGGACTTTCAACGCTACTGGCCGCTAACGGATTGAGCTCAAGTTCGATCATCTACCCCGGCCAGAAATTGAAACTGTCCGGCGGGGCGTCATCCGGCGGAGGTGGCTCGTCAACCTCGAATAGTCCATCGACAGGCGCAAGCACGGCCTCGACGTATACCGTCAAATCCGGTGATACGTTATCGGGGATTGCCTCACGGAACGGCGTGAGTCTCTCGGCACTCTTGTCAGCAAACGGCTTGAGTTCCACCTCGATCATCTATCCGGGTCAAACCCTGAAACTCGGTGGCGGGGGCTCTTCGTCGGTTACGACTGCTTCGTCAGGCAACGACCAGCTCATCGGTAATACGTTCTTGAACTACACCTATCCGGATCATGTCGTTGCCAACGCTAATGAGAACAAGCGCGCTCTGCTCAATGCCCCGATGCCATCACGTAGCGAGGTACGCCAAATGGTTCGCAACACGGCTGTGTCGATGGGGGTGGATCCTCGACTGGCGTTAGCGCACGCCCAGATTGAGTCCGCCTTTGATCCAACGGCTGTTTCTCCTGCGAACGCTATCGGCACAATGCAAGTTATCCCCACCTCTGGGGAATGGGCGTCTCAGCTGGTTGGTCGGAAACTCAATTTGTTAGATCCGCAAGATAACATCACCGCTGGGGTCGCTATCATCCGCCACCTGCAACGGAATAACCCCGGGGATATTGGTATCGCTGGCTATTACCAAGGCGAAGGCGGCGTACGAAAGTACGGGATGTACCCGGACACCAAGGACTACGTGGCAAAGGTAAACTCCGCCATGCAGCGCTTCTAATTGAGTCCTCTAGGAGGAAACGAATACCCGGTCAACCACAGTGACCGGGTATTCTATGTGACGTGAATACACCAGCAGGACCCTCGCTTGTCGGCCTCACCGTTGACGACCGCTATGACATTACCCAACGGATCGCTCACGGTGGGATGGCCACGGTCTATCGGGCCGTAGACACGCGGCTAGATCGCGAGGTCGCGCTGAAAATCTTGCGGCCAAACATGGCCGAAGACCCATCGGTGATTGAAAAATTTGAGGCTGAAGCAAAAAATACCGCAAAGATCAATCATCCGCATGTGATCAATGTGTACGACCAGGGCTTGGGCAGGGTCGGCAACGGCAAGGTCGCGTTCTTGGCCATGGAATTCATCGAGGGCCATACATTACGCGAAGTGATGCGCTCTGCTGGTCGCCTGACCGTCGAGCAGACCTGGAATATTGCCCTACCGATTATTAAGGGCGTTGCGGCCGCTCACCGCGTTGGACTGATTCATCGAGATATCAAACCCGAAAACGTGTTGGTATCCCGGGAAGGCGATATTAAAGTCGCCGACTTCGGCCTTGCACGTGCCGCCTCGAACCATACTGGCACCGGCATGGCGCTCATGGGCACGGTTTCTTATATGTCCCCGGAACTGGTCACAGGTGAACAAGCCGACGAGCGCTCCGATGTGTATGCTTTGGGGATCATCATTTTCGAGATGCTAACCGGCGAAAGACCGTTCAGCGGCGATTCGGCGGTCGCCATTGCTGTCCAACACACGAACTCTCGAGTCCCAGCCCCGTCAACACTCGCCCCGGGTGTTTCAGCGGCTGTCGACGATCTGGTGTTGCATATGACCGAGCCTGCACCAGAGGATCGTCCCGCTGATGCTGCCGAAGTTCTGATCCTCGTGCAACATATGTTGGACAACCCTAAACAGGCAGAGGAGCTTGCCGGTCAGCAGTCGGCCGATGATGCTACTCAGGTCTATAGCACCGATGCAACCAGAGTCCAGGACCCCGACGCAACGGTGCCGTTTTCTGCGGTGGACGAGCCTAGCACCGAGGAACCACCCCCTCCACCTGAACCCAAGGTGACAGTCTTGCCGCCAGCGGTAACTGCCGAGGCAACACCGGTGGAGCAACTCGATCACTACCAACGGCCCCAGACGTCATACCAAGCGGCAGCGGCACCACAGCATCGTGATTTCAGGAACAAGAAGCCACACGAACCAGTCCGGAAGTTTGCTCCGATTGACAGAACTCGAGCCGCCATTAACACTCTGCTGATCCTGATGGCGGCCGCAGCGACCGTACTGCTTGGCCACTGGGGTGGAACGGCACTGCTGGGCTGGCTTTTCGGCTAACTAGCGCGCTTGTGTTGCTAGCAGAGAGTACAAAGCGGCAACCCGCGAGTATTCCGAAGATTGCCGCTGTACCGTTACTGTAAAAGCGTCAGTTCTTGCCCCGAGCCAGCGACTCCGTCACTAAGAAAGCCAGTTCAAGCGACTGCTGGTGGTTCAGACGTGGATCGACCAGCGTTTCGTAGCGTTCATCAAAGGCCGACTCATCAATCTCGACGGAACCGCCGAGGCACTCCGCCACGTCGTCGCCCGTGAGTTCAATATGGAGACCACCCGGATGAGTTCCGGTGGCTTCCGCGACTTCGAAGAAGCCACGAACTTCGTTCATAATGTCTTCGAGCCGACGAGTCTTGTACCCGTTTGCTGCGGTAATCGTATTACCGTGCATTGGATCAGTAATCCACAGTGGTGTAGCGCCTTCGGCCTTGACACCGGACATAACTTCCGGAAGCCGCTCACGGATGGTATTAGCACCCATCCGAACAATAAAGGTCAAGCGGCCGGGCTCACGGTCAGGATCGAGCTTTTCGATAAGCTCCATGGCCTGGTCTACCGTGGTCGTTGGTCCGAGTTTCACACCGATGGGGTTGCGAATGCGCGATAGGTAGTCCACGTGTGCCCCATCAATCTGACGGGTCCGCTCCCCGATCCACACGAAGTGCGAGGAGGTAATGTAGGGCAGGCCGGTGCGCGAGTCGAGACGAGTTAGCGCGCGTTCGTAGTCAAGCAGCAACGCTTCGTGAGCTGAGAAGAATTCGACGGTGCGCAGCGCATCGAAGTCTGCGCCAGCGGCCTCCATGAAGCGGATCGCCCGATCAATTTCAGCCGCGAGTTCGTCGAAACGAGCATAGGCCGGGTTCGACATAAAGCCTTTGTTCCAGGAGTGGACGGTTCGAAGATCCGCGAAACCTCCCGTGGTAAAGGCACGGATAAGGTTCAAAGTCGACGCTGACGTGTGGTAAGCCTGAACCATGCGGCGTGGGTCGTGACGGCGGGATTCCTCGGTGAATTCGAAACCATTGACGATTTCTCCACGGAATGACGGCAGGGTGACACCATCACGAGTTTCCATATCGGACGAGCGTGGTTTAGCGAATTGCCCCGCCATTCTGCCCATCTTGACGACCGGCATAGAGGCACCGTAGGTCAGTACGGCCGCCATCTGTAAGATTGTCCGGATGCGTGAGGAGATCTTGTTTGCGGTAGCGCCGGCAAAAGTTTCTGCACAGTCACCACCCTGCAGTACAAACGCTTTACCGGCCGCTGCGGCAGCGAGCCGTTCGCGCAGCACATCAACTTCGCCCGCAAAGACTAAGGGCGGAACATGAGAGAGTTCTTGTAGGCTGTCTTCGAGAACCTTTTGGTCATACCACTGCGGCGCTTGTCGCACGTCAAGATTCCGCCACTCATCCAGACCAGGATAATCGGCGGCACCTTGCGACAGGTTGGTCCCGAAGGGTTCGATTGACCGGTTCTTTTCCGCAGTGTCAAAGATCATGCAAACCAGCATACGGCGCCACTAGCAAGTCCGGGTAGTTCATGACGCTAATAGCCCAAAGTTCAATGCTCCCCACCACGGGTCTATGCTGGAGGGGATGGACACAACGCAGTCTTCCCAGTATCTATCTCCAAACCCAGATGGTCTCCTCTTAGCCTCCGACACCCGCTGGGCCGTTCTCATGCTGCATGGTTTTACCTCCGGACCCCAGTCGGTGTTTCCTTGGGCACGAGCTTTGGCCCACGCCGGCGCAACAGTACACGTACCGCTACTTTCTGGGCATGGCACTACAGTGGCTGACCTAGCACAGACCCGCGCGGGACAATGGCGCCGAGACGTCCAACGAGCCATAGATACACTTTTGACACAAGATTTCGATCGTGTTGCGGTTGCCGGCCTTTCGATGGGTGGTGCACTCGCTTTAGATGTGGCGAGTCATCGACCGATCGACGCGACCTTTGTGGTCAATCCCGCCTTGAGTTTCAAGTTTTTTGATCAGCTCGGAGTGTATCTGTCGCCTCTGATGCAGCGAATAGTACCAACAGTTGGACCACTCGCCGGTGACGTCAACAAGCCTGGCGTCACCGAATACGCCTATGATCGCACTCCGGTCGCGGCAGTTGAACAGTTATCGAAGCTTTTCCGGACGGTCAAACGGCACTTGTCGACGATCACTTCACCGGTCACACTGTACTGGTCACATCATGACCACATCGTGCCGCGCTCCTCCGCTGCTATCCTTCGGAAAGGGGTCAGATCAGACCTGATCAGAACCGTTGAATTAGAACGCAGCTTTCATGTGGCGACACTAGACTATGAAGCGGCAACGATCCACCGAGACAGCATTGCACGACTCCTGGACCTATCGGGAGGCCGATATGAAACCGCTTGAACCTGATGAGCACGAACAATGGGAAGATCTCGTTCGCCGCTTAGGCGGCACATCGGAGCAGGCTCACACCTCTCCTACTCCAGGTTCATCTGATGACGGCCAGGAGTCCCAGCCAGCTGAAGCACCGCAGGGGCCCAGGGACTACGAGTTAGCCGAAGAGACGGTCGAGGACTTCCAGCCGCCGGAACCCAAACCAATAGCCAGCGGGAATCCCCGTGCGGTCTTGTCATGGTTTGGTGTCATCGGTGCAGCGGTCATTTGGATTATTGCCGGATTACTCAGTTGGCCACTGCCCTGGTGGCTGTCAACGGTAACAGTTGTCGCCTTCCTTGGGGGCGGAATCAGTCTGTTCTTCTTGCTTCCCAAATCTTGGGCTCATCGAGACCCATTTGACAACGATGATTACGGTGACGGCGCCAAGCTGTAGCACTGGGGTTTCCGATATGTGGCGTCCGTCTCGTCATTTAAGCTACCTGACAGTAGAATGTGATCTACATCGCACACTCCGTTAATTGAAGGAGCCCCCTTGCAAGAGATCATCATTCCACCGGTTGCCGAAGCCCCCCTTAGTTCCAACGCCACAGATTTAGTAGAAAATCAATACAACAAAGACCCTCAACATCCATTATTTGCACGCCAACTTCAGCCGGGCCAGTGGACTGACGTGTCCGCGCAAGAATTTCGAGATGACGTCAAGACCATAGCAAAGGCCTTAGCAGCCGCCGGCATTTCTCCAGGGGACTCGGTGGCGATCATGAGTCCTACTCGATATGAGTGGACGCTGATAGATTTAGCGATCATGTACGCGGGTGCGGTTACGGTGCCCATTTACGAGACCTCCTCGCCGTCACAGATCGCGTGGATCGTATCGGATGCGACCGTTAAAGCAGTGATTGCCGAAAAAGCGGAACACGCCCGTGCGGTGGAGACCGCAATCCAACGCGAGTCCCTACCACAACTCCACGGCATGTGGATCATGGAAGACGGCTTAGACGATTTACGTGCGCTTGCAGCAAGCGGCCCCAGCGACGAGGACATGGAACAGCGCCGGACCCGTGCCAACCTGGATGACGTCGCAACCATCGTTTACACTTCGGGCACTACTGGCCGTCCGAAGGGTTGCATGATCACGCATGGCAACCTGGTGAATCTTTCGCTAAATATCTTACATTCTGAGATGCGAGAGGTACTCACCCGCGAAAGCAAGACCATTCTTTTTATCCCGTTGGCTCACATTTTCGCGCGGTTTATCTCATTTCAAACACTTGCCTCGGGCTCCAAAGTGGCGCATACGCCGAACGTCAAAGATTTGGTTCCTGACTTGAAATCCTTCCAACCAGATTTCCTGTTAGCCGTCCCCCGAGTTTTCGAGAAAGTTTATAACTCAGCGCTATTGAGTGCTCAGGAAGGCGGCAAAGGCAAAATCTTTGAACGTGGCGCCGAAATCGCTGTTGAATATTCGAAAGCGAAGGAGGCTGGATCTATCGGGATAGGTCTACGGCTCAAGCACTGGGTATTCGACAAACTGCTATACACCAAGATCCGCGCAGCCATGGGTGGTCATGTCACGAGCGCCATCTCCGGTGGCGGCCCATTAGGTGCCTACTTGAGCCACTTCTTCCGCGGGGTGGGTATCGATATTAAAGAAGGCTACGGGCTGACGGAAACCACCGCGCCGGTCACGGTCAATCGTCCCGGAAAAACCCGAGTCGGCACCGTGGGATTGCCAGCACCAGGCTGCGGTGTTCGCATCGCAGATGATGGCGAAATTCTGGCTTCCGGGATCTGCGTCTTCAAGGGTTACCACAATCTACCCGATAAAACGGCGGAGGAACTCGTGGATGGTTGGTTCCACACCGGGGACATCGGTCATCTCGACGACGATGGCTTCCTCACCATCACAGGCAGAAAGAAGGAAATCCTCGTCACAGCAAGCGGCAAAAATGTCGCTCCAGCTCAACTGGAGGACCAAATCCGTGCTGACGGATTGATCTCCCAAGTCATAGTCATCGGCGACAATCAGAACTTCGTTGCCGCTATTGTCACCCTTGATGAAGAGACTGCCCCAGCGTGGTTGAAGCAGCGGCAATTGGATCCGAATATGTCAATGACGGAGATGGCCCGACATCCTGCCGTGGTGGAACATGTCCAAGAGCTGATCAATCGCGCGAACGAGTCCGTCTCCCGGGCCGAGTCTATTCGCGAGTTCAGAATCGCCGATCGCGACTTTACGATCGAAGACGGGCAGATGACTCCGTCAATGAAGATTCGTCGCGAAATTATCATGCAGGACTTTGCCCACCTCATCGACGATATCTACCAGCCAGCCGGCAAGCAACAAGCTGAATAACGCTGGTCCCGAGTGCTCAGATATCCATTAGACGCATCCGGAGTCTGGTACATCCAGACCAAGCAGAGCGTTTTCCACGACTTCTGCCATGGCGGGATGGATCCAGTACTGTCCACGGGCTAACCGATGCGCTGAGATATCCATTGACATCGCAGTAAGCACAGGTTGGATCAGGTTTGTCGCTTCAGGTCCAAGAATGTGCACCCCAACAATGCGACCGGTGGATTTTTCGGCGATAAGTTTTACAAACCCATCGGTCGCTTCCATGGCCCAACCATAAGCAGTGTCGCCATATTCTTGGATCTTAATCGAGATAGCATCCTCACCGTATTGAGCGATCGCCTCATCTTCAGTCAACCCCGCGCTGGCAATCTGGGGTTGGGTGAAGACCCCGGCCGGGATGGGCCCGAGTGTCTCGGGTTTCATCGCGGTGGGGTTCTCCATATTATGCGACACGAGACGCTGCTCGTGATTCGCCACATGCTTGAGCATCTGTGGGTTGGCGATATCGCCCAGCGCCCACACGCCATCAAGCGGTTCACCGTCAGATAACACTCGCAAGTACTCGTCTCGGGCGACAAATCCGGCGTCGGTGTCTATGCCTGCGGCGGGTAAGTTCAACCGATCAATATTCGGCACCCTCCCGGTTGCCAATAACACGGCATCTCCTACGAAATAGTCCACGACTTCATTGGTCTCGTGGCCGGTGGCACTGAGATTTACCCGGAGTCGGCCGTCTTGTTGGTCAATGGAATGTAGTGTGCGATTCAGCGCCACTTGCCATTGTTCTTTGGCAATCCGAGTGAACTCATCGGAAATCGTATTGTCGTGATTGGAGAGTAGCTGTCCCGAACGGTTAATGTGAATGACTTCAGAGCCGAGACCAGAAAAGACTGCGGCGAACTCAGAACCGATGTACTTGCCACCAACGATGATAATGCGTCTGGGGAGGGAGTCGATCCGCATAATGGTATCCGATGTGTGCACCCCAGGTAGATCTAGCCCTGGAACATCGGGCAAGCTTGGACGTGAGCCTGCCGCAATCACAATCTGGTCCGCTTCCAGGACCCTGCCGGTAGAGGTGGTCAACTGTTTCGGCCCAGAAAATTGCACTTCCTCAGGGATGAGGGTTGTGTGGTCTAGCTCTTTGTCTCGGTAGACTCGACCGCCTTCGGAAATCGCATCGATACGTGAAAATATCCGATCACGGATTGCAGGCCAGTCGGCCTTTTCAAAACGAAGGTCGACCCCGAGTCGTTCGGCCACGGGCGGTTGCACGGCCAGTTGTGCTGGATACGCAAACATTTTGGTGGGTATACAACCCACGTTGAGGCACGTGCCTCCAAAGACACCGGAGTCGATAATCGCGACTCGTTTGTCGTCCCAGTAGGGCGTAATAATGGAATTACCGGACCCGGAACCAATGATGGCCAGATCGTATTGTTCGATGCTCATGCCATTCAGTGTAATGGTTCCGAATCCGGTAATGACTTCCTAGTTCATCCGGTGTTACTTGGGATCGATCACCAAGATCAGGTCGTTGCCTGCCACCGGTGTCGGCTGCTGCAGGACCACCCGAGAAACGGTTCCAGCCACCGGAGCGGTGATACTTGCTTCCATCTTCATCGCTTCAATAGTGGCCACCGCGTCACCAGCTTCCACGGTATCCCCTTCCTCGGCTGTCACCGTCACCGTGCCAGCAAATGGTGCCGGTAGGTGTCCCTTGTTTGAGGTGTCGGCTTTTTCGGCCTCGTGGACACTTGATTCAACAGAGCGGTCACGTACATCGACCTGGCGCTGTTGACCGTTGAGTGTGACCATGACCGTACGCATGCCTTTATCATCGGCTTCTGAAACGGCTTGCAAGGTGGTCAGCAGCCGCACACCCTTGCCCAGCGAGATTACGTGTTCATGACCTTCGACCATGCCGTAGAGGAAGTCACGCGTATGCAGCACTGAGGTGTCACCGTAGAGCCGCACGTGCTCTTCGTATTCAGCAGTCGGGCCTGGGAAGAGCAACCTGTTAAGGGTTCGACGACGGGTCTCCCCTGGCTCAGCCAGCTTCGTTGCATCTTCTTCAGAAATATCTTCCAATTCGATGCCCGTGGCTTTACGACCTTCAAGCGCCTTCGTACGGAACGGTTCGGGCCAGCCACCGGGAGGATCCCCGAGTTGGCCAGACAGGAACGCAATGACCGAATCGGGAATGTCATAGTTACGCGGGTTTTCTTCGAAGTCCGCTGGATCTGCATCAGCCGACACTAACGCCAACGCGAGATCGCCAACAACCTTGGAGGAGGGAGTGACCTTGACAATATCACCGAGAATATCGTTTGCAGCAGCATACATATTCTCGATGGATTCAAACCGCTCCCCCAGCCCTAAGGCAATGGCCTGCTGCCGGAGGTTCGACAATTGGCCCCCGGGGATTTCATGGGCGTATACCCGCCCAGTGGGCGACGGAAGTCCCGATTCAAAGGGCGCATAAATTTCGCGGACTGCCTCCCAATAAGGTTCTAGTCCTGCCACGTGTTCAAGTTCCAGACCGGTCTCACGCTCGGTGTTGTCTGTTGCTGCCACGAGTGCTGACATAGACACCTGCGAGGTGGTACCTGCTAGCGCCGCAATCGCCGTATCTACGGCATCGACACCGGCTTCCGAAGCCGCCAGGAGGGTGGCGAGTTGGCCGCCAGAAGTGTCGTGCGTGTGTAGATGGACAGGCAGGTCAAAGTTTTCGCGCAAGGCGGTGACTAGTTTGCTTGCGGCAGCTGGGCGTAATAAGCCAGCCATATCTTTGATCGCCAGAATGTGGGCGCCTGCATCAACCATTTCCTCGGCCAGACCCAGGTAGTAGTCCAGCGTGTAAAGTTTTTCGTTGGGGTCTAACAAGTTACCCGTATAACACAGGGCAGCTTCGGCCACGGCAGAGGTATTATCTCGCACCGCCGTGATGGCCGGTATGATCTGGTTGACGTCATTGAGCGCGTCAAAAATGCGGAATATGTCCACGCCAGTCTGAGCAGCCTCTTCGACAAACGCCTCGGTGACGCGTTGCGGGTACGGCGTGTAGCCCACGGTATTGCGACCACGCAGTAGCATCTGCAACGGAATATTTGGCATTTCCTCGCGCAAACGTGCCAATCGGTCCCATGGATCTTCTGATAGGAAACGTAGGGCAACATCGTAGGTAGCGCCGCCCCAGACTTCCGCGGACACCAATTCCGGTAGCAGATGCGAGACGGCCGGGGCTGCAGCGAGCATATCGCGGGTACGGATGCGTGTGGCCAGCAGCGACTGGTGTGCGTCCCGGAAGGTCGTGTCCGTGACGCCAAGCCCGTTGTGGTTTCGCAGAGCTTGCGCGAAACTCTCCGGGCCCTGCTCAAGCAATATGTCACGCCATCCTGGTGGCGGGGCTACCTGCGATGGTCCATCAAACGGGCTGCGATCCGGCTCATCAGATTTGTCCCCGGGAAAATGCGGCAGTTTGAGCCGTGGATCCATACCTTCAATACGGGGCCCATACGGCTGGTTCACGGTGACGTCAGCAAGGTAGGCCAGGGCGCGCGAACCGCGGTCCTTGGAGCGATTGATCTGCGTCAGGTAAGGATTTTTATCAATGAAGTCGGTTGCGACATCCCCGTCAATGAATTGCTGGTTATCGAAGACATTCAGCAGGAACGGGATATTGGTGGCCACGCCGCGAACCCGGAACTCTGCGAGCGCGCGCCGGGCCCGGCGATGTGCTGTCTGAAAGTCTCGTCCTCGAGCTGACATCTTGACCAACATCGAGTCGAAGTGGGGCGAGATTTCTGCGCCCGTGTAGATGGTTCCACCATCAAGACGGATACCGGATCCGCCTGCAGAGCGATACGCGGTGATCTTGCCGGTATCCGGACGGAAGTCGTTGGCCGGGTCTTCAGTGGTGATACGGCACTGGATTGCAGAGCCGCGCATGTATAGCTCATCCTGGCGAATACCCAGATCCTCTAGAGAGGCTCCGGCGGCAATACGCATTTGTGTGGCGACCAGGTCGATATCCGTAATTTCTTCGGTAATCGTGTGTTCGACTTGGATGCGCGGGTTCATCTCAATAAAAACGTGCTGCCCAGCCCGCTCGCCTTCGGTGTCCACAAGGAATTCAACTGTACCGGCATTGCGATAATTCATGGCCTTGGCAAATTTCACCGCATCATCGTACAGACGTTGACGCAGTTCGTCGTCGAGGTTGGGCGCTGGGGCAATCTCGATGACTTTCTGGTGTCGACGTTGCATAGAGCAGTCACGCTCAAACAGATGCACGACGTTGCCATAATTATCGGCCAGGATCTGGACCTCGATGTGACGAGGCCGCAACACGGCTTGTTCAAGGAAAGCTGTCGGGTCGCCAAATGCTGTTTCGGCCTCATGCATGGCCGATTTCAACGCGTCTGGTAACTCCCGGGCTGTTTCGACCCGACGCATACCGCGGCCACCACCGCCAGCGACAGCTTTGACGAATAAGGGGAATCCAATGTCGTCGGCCTGAGCGATCAGCTCATCAGCGTCGGCCGAGGGATCGGTAGATTTCAACACTGGAACGCCAGCTTTTTCCGCAGCTCGCAGTGAGGCGACCTTATTACCGGTTTCTTCCAAGACTTCAGCGGGTGGACCAACAAAGGTTAACCCGTTTTCTTTCGCTTTCCGAGCGAGTTCGGCATTCTCGGCCAGGAACCCGTAGCCCGGATATATCGCGTCAGCACCTGAATCGAGCGCAACCTTGACGATACTGTCAACATCGAGATAGGCCCGTACGGGGTGTCCTTCTTCTCCAATACGATACGCCTCGTCGGCCTTCTGGCGGTGGATTGAGTTGCGATCCTCATAGGGAAACACTGCGACAGTCTTAGCATCGAGTTCGTGACACGCTCGAAAAGCGCGGACAGCGATCTCGCCGCGGTTAGCTACCAATACTTTTTCAAACATCGGGTTACCGCCGGTGCTTTGGGCCGAGTTCTCTTGTGGTTCAGCCAAGGTACCTCCATGGTGTTTGTGCTGACACGGTAAGCGACAGACGCTCAGATGAGTCCAACAATACCCGTTATGTATACATTGAACATATGTGATACTACCCACGTCGGCGCTCATTGCAAAAAATGTGTATTTGAACGGCTCACTCCCAGAAGTTCACCTGGGGCTTGTTAGAATGTGTTATCGACCAAATCTTCTATTTCATTAATTAGGTGTGCAATCGTAGTGCAGGTTATTTCTATTTCCAGCCTCAAGGGCGGCGTTGGTAAGACTTCTATCACCCTGGGTTTGGCATCTGCAGCTTGGGCAGCGGGCATCTCGACTTTGGTCATCGATTTAGATCCCCACGCCGATACTACGACTGGTCTAGGGATCAAACACGACGCTGCAAGCACCGACATAGGCACGATGCTTCGCAAACCTAAGAAGTATCAGATCACCGAACACACCGTGCGGTCCGGCTGGATGGAAACCGATGAAGAGGGTGAGCCGTCCGGAACCCTACACGTGATTCGTGGCTCTGCAAAGACGTCAATGTTTGAGAAGGTGACCACCCGACGCCGTGAGATTAATCGTCTGACGACGTTATTAGAGGGTGTTGAGGGATACGATCTTATATTGCTCGATTGTCCACCCGCGCTCAATGGCGTGACGCGGATGGCGTGGGCTGCATCCACCGATGTGTTGTTGGTGGCGGAGCCAAGTTTGTTTTCTGTCGCTGGGACCGAGCGAACGTTCCGAGCGCTGGATCTCTTCCAGCGTGAGTATGCTCCACAGCTTAAGAACACTGCCGTGGTGGTCAACCGGGTACGGGCTGCATCCACCGAGCACAAATATCGGCTATCTGAAATGCGTCGCATGTTCGGCCACAGAATGCTGGAGCCTCAGGTTCCAGAAACCTCCAACTGGCAGCAGATTCAGGGGGCGGCCTGGCCAGTGCATGCCTGGCCCGGAGACACTGCAGCCACAGCAGCACGGACCTTCGATGAGCTACTCAAGCAGCTCTACGACCCACCGACAACACCAAGGCGTGCTCGACGGACTCAATAATCTGGCGGAAGCATTATCGCCCCGAGGACATGAAAAACCCGGCTATGTATACATAGCCGGGTTTTCTTTTCCCAAAATGATACCTAGAAAAGCCTACGACGCGGTTTTCCGTCGAGCCTGTCGACGCATTGCTAATTCGTCATCGGGAAACTCACCGTCGGTACGGCCGTCAGCAAGTCGTTCAGCTGGAAGTTCAGCCAATGTACCTTCGACTTCACGCCAAACTCGACCAACTGCAATACCGTAGACTCCCTGTCCTCCCTGCACGAGGTCAATAACTTCGTCGGCTGAGGTACATTCATACACTGAGGCACCATCAGACATCAACGTAATCTGCGCCAAGTCCTCAACACCGCGCTCACGTAGATGTTCTACGGCACTGCGAATCTGTTGCAGGGATACTCCGGTATCCAATAGGCGTTTGACGACTTTTAGCACCAGCACATCTCGGAACGAATAAAGCCGCTGAGTACCTGAACCTTCAGCGCCACGAAGCGTAGGAACGACCAGTCCTGTGCGTGCCCAGTAATCTAACTGACGATAGGTGATGCCTGCTGCTTTGGATGCAGTCGGTCCGCGGTAGCCTCGTTCGTTGTCTAGCCAGGGTGCGTCATCGTTAAATAAAACACCCTGATTGCCAGCATCTAAATTCTGGCGTTGCCCTGAATCACCTGTGAGAGACACTGGGTTTCCTCCTGCCGATCTGTTCCATGCGGAAATGATGCGCAAGAACATTATCGCAACTAAACGATGTTTCGGTTGCTTCAATAATGGTCTCACATTGTGCAATGGAACGTATAGTGTTCCACGCTATTCTGCGAATCCCCTCTGGTCAAAGACCAAACAGGAAACGTCCGATCGTGTCGGCATTATTTTCCGTGTTCGTCAGAATCGTCCTGGGACTGATCATCCGCAGCATCGTCAGGATCGTCGGATTCGTGCTGGCCGTGGTCTGATTCTTCGGCGGTCAGGAAATCCTCTGGTGTGAGATCTTTGAGGAATTCTCGAAACTCGTCAACACTTTCCTCCGTGATCGCCGGCTGAACCTCGGGCTGTTCAATATTCAATTCGGCGGCGATATCACCTTCAGTCAGATCGATCCCTGCGACTTCCAAGACGTCTTCGGTCGTGTATACGGGAACTTCGGCAAACAGGGCAGCAGCTACGGCGTCGGATGCACGCGAATCAACTGTCTTGCCTGACTGTAGGACAAGTTCTGCGTAGAACACTTCGTCGTCTACTTTTGAAATGCGGACGGCTTCCAGTGCGTCGCCCGAGACCTGGAGTGCATGAACTAATAACTGGTGGGTTGTCGGCCGGGGTGTTTCGATACCCTGTTGTGCCAAGCCGATAGCAGTGCCCTCTGATGGACCAATCCACAACCGAAGCAGCCGCTGCGAATGTTGATCAAGTAGCAAAAGGATCGGTTGGTTTCCTGGCAGGACAATTCGGATTTCAAGGACCTTCAATACGATATCGGCCATGGCGAAGCTCCTTTTCTGCGGGACATGTAACGATCGTCGCGCTAGTCGTTCATATCAGCAATTTCAGCACTGACCACTCCGGCATGCAAGCTCAAACAAGCCTGAGTGATTTCTCGAGCGGCTTCCAGCGCACGTTCTTTAGAGACGCCAGCATTATTTTGGCCCAGACCTGAAATCGCTTGTTCAACCATTCCAAGTTCCCGATCAACCGCGATGCGAAACGGGCGAAGGTGGCGCGGTTCGAAACCAAACTCAGCCAGTGTGACCGCAGCGCGAGCAACTTTAAGGCAATGATCGTCGTAACGGTGCGTTTCATCGGGCCAGATGAGTCGATAGGCTTCGAGGGTTTTCATCAGATCATCAGAGGCACCAGACAGGCCTTGCAGTTCGGCCCGCGACATGGGGCGAATATGGCCACGAAGTTCTTGAGCCAGTTGTTGAGAAACTGATCGAGGTTCAAGCCGTAGGCCGCCCGGTAACGACTCCGGTCGCTTCCCAGCATCGATGGCATCCAAATAGTCTTTGATCACCTTCAACGGCAAAAACTGGTCTCGTTGCAGGGCGAGGATAAACCGTAGACGGTCGACATCAGATTGCGTGTATTTTCGATAACCAGCGGCGGTGCGCGCAGGGGTAATCAGACCTCGGTCTTCGAGAAAACGAATCTTTGAGGCCCGGACGTCAGGAAAATCATCTTTGATGTGTTCTAATACTTCACCAATACTCATCAGGGCACGAGCGCGTTTCGAGGTTCCTGTAGAAACCGGACGAGGTTTTGGGGAAGCGGACAATGTGCTTAGACCTTTTCAAGACAGCGGATCACATACATGGAATCGCCGACTTTCGGTCGGCGACTGTTGAACTAATAGCGTTTTTTATTGTTCAGGTTGTTGGGTTCCTGCATAGTATGACAGCCGGAATTTACCAATCTGCAGCTCCATGCCGGTGCGTAGCACTATCGAGTCCACACGGTCGTGGTTGATATACGTTCCGTTGAGTGAGCCGGCATCAACCATACGGAAATCGTTTCCTTCTCGTTCAAACACCGCATGTTGTCGAGAGACGGTGACGTCGTCTAAGAAAATATCTGCGTCTGGGTGGCGACCAACAGTGACACGATCCTGATCTAACAGAAAACGTGCCCCGCGATTCGGGCCTTCGTGCGCAACGAGAAGTGCAGAGCCTACTGGCAGGGCTTCGAGCGCCGAACGCGCCTCAGATCCCAGTGGTAGTTCCTGAAGCGGTTCAAGCTTGGGCAACCCGACAGTCGTTGGCTCCAGCTCAGAGTGGTCCTCCGAGTTAGCAGGAACGGGGTTATCTTTTGTCATGCTCGAGCGCTCCTTGTGGTACAACATTTTCCTGGTGACTCGTGATGTTGAGTCACCCTGGCTCACTAAGTTTAGCCGATCAATGCTTCGAATTCATTGGTTGACATCACACCATATAGCGCAACTCAGCCTGTCGGCTTGGCATTTCGCACGAAGTATGCTCAGAGTAAAATCACTGCGCAGATCACGCAGAATTACGAAGGTGTTTCCTTGCGACGAAAAACATCCCTGGACCCGTGCGAGACCAAGGATGTTTTGTCGGGCTGACAGGATTTGAACCTGCGACCCCATCTCCCCCAGAGATGTGCGCTACCAAGCTGCGCCACAGCCCGTATCAGCGCTGTTCGCCAGCGCCAGAGTACTCGAGATACTCTACACCATGGGACATGAAACACCGAATTAATGTGTCTCTGTGAATGCCGCGACGTTAGTTATGCGGTCTACACTGTTCGTATGACCTTCATTGTTTCGGAAACTACCGATATCGCTTATGCTCGCTCCCTGATTCGCACCATTGAAGACTATCCAGAGACGGGGGTGTCTTTTCGAGATATTACGCCTCTATTAGCCGATGGGAAAGCGATGCAGGCAGTTGCCCGAGGAATTCTCACCCAAGCTAACCCTAACTTTGATGTGGTGGCGGGTGTGGAGGCCCGTGGCTTCATTTTTGCCGGGGCGGTCGCCGCGCTAGCTGGTGCTGGCATGATCCCAATTCGCAAAGAAGGCAAACTGCCCAAACCAGCCCATCGGATTTCCTATCAGAAGGAATATGGAACCGACGTATTAGAGGTGTCTCCAGACCTGCAGCCCGGAATGCGTGTTTTGCTCATCGATGACATTCTGGCAACCGGTGGTACGTTGCGTGCCGGCGCAGACCTTATCAATCGCGTCGGCGCTGAGATCGTCGACGTCGGAGTGGTTATGGAGCTTGAAGGCTTAGGTGGCCGGGATCTCATGCCACAAACTCGAGCCCTGTTTACTTTTTAAATAGGAGGCCAGAGGCCCGGAGGCTTCTCACCGGCGACGACGTTCACGTATTCGCATCGTCACCTCGATGGGACTGCCTTCGAAGCCGAAATACTGGCGCAATCTGTTGATGATAAAGCGGCGGTATCCGGGATCAAGGAAGCCCGTGGTGAACAGAATGAACTTTGGTGGACGGGTTGAGGCTTGGGTAGCAAATAGAATACGAGGCTGTTTTCCGCCCCTGACTGGGTGCGGGTGGGCAGCGACGAGTTCGCCGATAAACGAGTTAAGTTTGCCTGTCGGAATGCGAGTTTCCCAGGATGCCAGGGCTTTTTCGAGCGCTGGTACCAGCCGATTCTTGTGCCAGCCGGTCTTAGCCGAGATATTTACCCGCGGAGCCCACGTGACGTGTTGCAGGTCTAAATCGATCTCGCGTTCCAAGTCGTAGCGACGGTCTTCGTCCACAAGGTCCCACTTATTGAAAGCTAGTACCAGGGCTCTCCCGGCGTCTAGGACAGTTTGAATGATGCGCACGTCTTGTTCGCTCAGTGGTTGTGACGCTTCGAGTAGGACAACCGCTACTTCTGACCGTTCGAGGGCCGCTCTAGTGCGCAGCGAAGCGTAGTAGTCCGAGCCGGAGGCCATATGTTGGCGTCGTCGGATCCCCGCGGTGTCCACGAATTCCCAAATTTTACCGTCGAGTTCCACGAGTTCATCGACCGGGTCTCTGGTGGTTCCAGCGGTCTCATCGACAACTGCACGGGCGCTGTCGGCCAACTTATTCAACAGCGAGGATTTTCCTACGTTGGGCCGCCCAACCAGTGCAACGCGGCGAGGTCCTTGGCCGGTCAGGCTATCACTGTGTGCCGCTTCGTCGGGCAACTCATCTATGAGGGCATCCAGCAAGTCTGCGGTGCCGCGGCCGTGCAGTCCAGAGACCGGGTGAGGATAACCAAAGCCCAAGCCCCACAGGGTTGCTGCATCAGCTTCTTGAGATTGGCCATCAACTTTATTGGCCACCAGCAGGACCGGTTTATTGGACCGCCGTAACATGGCCACGATGGCCTCGTCGGTGGCAGTTATCCCCACGGTCGCATCAACTACGAATAACACGGCATCAGCGACTTCCACCGCACGTTCTGCTTGGTCGGCCACTTTGGCTGCCAGTCCTTTGACACCGTACTCCCAGCCACCGGTGTCAGCGACGGTAAACGGTTTGCCGTTCCATTCCGCCTCGTAGAACACGCGGTCTCGCGTCACGCCCGGGACGTCCTCAACCACTGCTTGACGTCGGCCAATAATTCGGTTCACCAACGTAGACTTGCCGACATTCGGACGGCCCACTACAGCAACGACCGGTGGGACGAAGTCGCGGTCTTCTAGTGGATCATCTTCGTCGACGTTTTCAAGGAGCTCACGATCCTCTGCTTCAAGCTCGTACTGTTGCAGGCTCGCTAAGTATGCTTCGGTACGTGCTTGGTGTTCGTCTTCGGTCATTTGTGCCAGGTCCTCATCGACCGTATCGGCACCGGACGGAGTATATTCTTCTTCAGTCATAATGCTTTCTTAGGAACCGCGGGCGTTGAGTTGGCGCTGTATTTCGGCCAAGACGACGGTGACGGTGTCTTCAAGGGAGAGGTTCGTGGAGTCAATTTCTGCCACGCCGTCAGCAGGGGTCATAAAATCGACCAGCGCGGAGTCTTTTGCGTCGCGTTCGATAACATCAGATTCGACATTGCTTGGATCTTGCTGGGTCTCGCGCAGTTGTTGGCTACGACGGGCCATCCGGACTTCAGGAGAGGCTGTTAGTAGGATGCGTGCGTCAGCGTCCGGCGCGACCACAGTGGTGATATCGCGGCCTTCCACGACAATGCGGGGGCGTGCTTGGATCGCCTGACGCTGCAGCTGCACTAAATGTTCGCGCACTTCAGGCCGGGTCGAAAGTACCGAGACATTCGCGGTGACTTCGTCGGAGCGAATCGCTTCGGTAATATCTTGCCCGTCCAGAGCAAGGGTGAAGTTATTTGGATTGAGATCTTGAGCCAGTGGCATGGTCGTGATTAAGTCGGTAATTGCCCGTGTTTCGACGCTATCCGGGCGGGTGAGATCCAGGCCGTTTTTCATGCACCATAGGGTCGCGGCACGGTAATTGGCACCGGTATCGAGATAGCTCAAACCGAGGTCTTGTGCGACCCAACGGGCCACCGTGGATTTGCCGGTGCCGGACGGTCCATCAATGGCGATGACCAGCCGAGATTGTGGTGACATTTAAAGTACCTTCCATCCAAGTTCGGTCAAGGAGTCGACCAGGTGCTTCTTATGGCCGGGGACTATGGAAATCTCCAGCATACCGACTTGGTAGCCAGAGGAGTGTTCCATTCGCAAGTCTTCCACGTTGACCCCGGCGTCGGCTACCGCTTGTAGAGCAGAAACTATTGCACCTGGAGTATCATCAACCAGGACTGTGACTAGGGCAAAGCTTTGTGCCGGTCCCCCATGTTTACCGGGGATTCGAGCCTGCCCGCGGTTGCCTTCATCCATCAGTTGCGCCACATCAAATCGGGCACCTGCCGCATGGGGTTCACTCAGTGTTGCGATCAGCCGGTCTAGATCGTTTTTCATCCCGTGAAGTTCCGGCAGAATCTGTTCCGCATTGGCGGTAAGAATTTGTACCCAAAGGCTGGGCTCCGATGCGGCAATGCGGGTGGTATCGCGCAGGCCATTCCCGGCCAATTGTAAGGCCTGTGTTGAAGTGCCCTGCAATCGGGAGGCCAACAATGAGGCAGCGATTTGGGGTAAGTGGCTGATCTGGGCAACGGCTTCATCATGTTCTTCGGGACTCATGTGATAGATCGTTGCCCCCAGCAACCGGGCAACGTCTGAGGCCACGTATATGACGTGTTTGGGGGTTTCTGGCTGTGTGCATAAGACCCAGGGTGCCGCCGTGAACAGTTCGCCGCGTGCAGCCACCGGCCCTGAACGTTCTCGACCTGCCATGGGGTGTGTACCGATATACCGCAGGGTATCATCCTGGCTGATGCGCCCCGATGCAACGGCTTCGTCAATTTCGCGGGCTATTGCGGTTTTGACCGAGGCGATATCCATGACGATTGCCTCGGGCCAGCGTTGGAGTGCTGCAATGACTTCCTGACCGGTCACATCTGGCGGTGCCGCGACTACGACTGTTCCGGGCTGATCCGCCTCTGCCAGAGCGCGTCCGGCGCCGATATCCTGGGCGACCGCTAGCGCGGAAGGCGAAGGGTCCCGCAACAGCACTTCAAGACCAGCCTTACGCAATCCGAGGCCAATGGAGGTGCCCAACAGACCCGTTCCCATGATTGCCACCGGTTCACGGATGGAGTGGTGTTTGGAAACAGTCTCAGTAGCAGCGGCTAATGACGCGGTGTCGACAATCTCGGTGCGGGAAAACCGCGGTGTACTCATAGTCCCACCGCCGCCATGAGGTGGCCGACTTCTTGTGAATTGAGGCGCCGGATGGTGCCCTGGCGCTGGTCTCCAAGGGTGATCGGGCCATGTGCCACGCGCACGAGTCGCTGAACCGGGTAATCCACTGCCTTCATCAAGCGTCGAACGACCCGGTTTTGACCGCTATGGATCACAACTTCACACAAGACATGACCGGGCGTGGAGTCCACCACTTTGAACGAATCTACGGAAACCAGACCGTCTTCTTCCAATTCGATGCCGGCGCGAAGTTCATCGCCCACACCTTTACGCAGGGGTCCTTTGACCTGCACGAGGTATGTTTTGGGGATCTCGTATCTGGGGTGGGACAACCGGTTAGCCAAGTCGCCATCGTTGGTGAGTAGCAACAGGCCTTCGGTTTCGTTATCGAGTCGACCAACGTGGAACAATCGGGTGTCGGTGGTCTTGACGTAGTCGGCGATCGAGGGCCGACCTTTTGGGTCTGACATGGTTGAGATGACCCCGCGGGGCTTATTGAATGCGTAGTACACAGTTTCGGGTTTGGTATTGACCCGAATGCCGTCTACAAAGATGATGTCGGTGTCAGCGTCGACGCGGGTGCCCAGCGCAGTGACGATTTCGTCGTTGACCTCGACACGGCCCTCACTGATGAGATCTTCTGCCACTCGACGGGATGCGATGCCGGCTGCGGCGATGACTTTTTGAAGGCGTTCTCCGTCGGGGACGTGTTGACGAGATTTTTTGCCTTGGCCTTTACCTTTTCGACGGTATTGGCTGCGGTCTACGGGTCCTAGATTACGGTCGTAGTCGGCACCGGAAAAGGGCCCACCGCGACGCCCAGCTTTGGGCGTGCGATTGCGGCGTCCGGAGCCTCTCGGCTTGCGGGATGTCATGGTTATTCCTGACTTTCTGCCAGTTCACTGGCTTCATCGACTCCTGGAAGGAGCGGAGAGATTTTCGGTAGTTCGTCTATTGAGTTTATGCCAAGTAGTTCCAGAAAATAATCCGTTGTCGTATAGCGTACGGCACCGGTGAACTCTTCAACACCGTCTTCGGCGATAAGTCCTCTGGTCATGAGGGTCCGAATCACGGAATCAGAGTTGACTCCGCGTATTTGAGCAACCCGAGAACGTGTTGCGGGTTGAAGATAGGCGATAATGCTCAAAGCTTCTAGACTGGCTTGGCTCAGTTTCTGGGTCGCTCCTTGGAGCATGAAGGAGCCGATGACATCTGCGTGTTCTGCGCGCGTGTAAATGCGCCAGCCACCAGCAACGTGACGCAACTGAAAGCCCCGTATTTTTCCCCCCTCGCGCCCATCGTAGTCGCGCTGAATGGCCTGGAGCGTCGCTTCAATCTGTTCTCCAGGGTGACCGGTGGCTTTGGTTAGCTGTTCCAGTGTGAGCGGCTCATCGGAGACAATAAGGATGGCTTCCAGCGCGGCAAACAGGTCGGCTTGATACCGCGATTGGCTCATGTCGTCTGGCACCATTCCACTGTTATTTCACCTAACGGCTCATCTTGATGCCAGTCTATGAGCCGGTCTCGGTACATGGTGAGTAAACCCAGAAAGCGCACCACGACGACCATCGTCGTAGTGGCATCACCAATCAGCTGACTAAAAGTTAGCTGTCCTGCCTGCTGAATACGTTGTGTCAACACCGAGACTTGCTCTGTCAGCGACACTAAGGGTGCATGGAGGTGCTCTGTACCAACTTCGTCTGGCTCTTGCGTAAATCTCGCAAAAACGTCTCGAGCCAGTACAGCAAAATCTTCCGGGGAAAGATCAAAGACCAACTTTGGCAAGACATGAGCGTGTTGCGGTTCCGGACCACCTGGCCTGGCGACCATAGCCGTTTGTGTTTGTATCCGATGCCCGATCATCTCGGCAGCCTGTTTAAATGCGCGATATTGCAGCAGGCGAGCAAACAGCAGGTCTCGTTCTTCCAGCAGTGCGAGCTCGTCCTGAGTATCAGCGGTACCGGCGGGCAGCAGCCGGGCTGTTTTGAGTTCCAGCAGCGTTGCAGCAACGACCATGAAGGCCGTGGAGTTTTCAAGCACTTCTTCGGTGGTTTCCAGCGTAGTTACATATGCAATGAACTCATCGGTTACTTCAGCAAGTGCTATCTCGGTGACGTCCATGCGTCGGCGAGCAATGAGTGACAGCAGCAGGTCAAACGGTCCTGAAAAATTTGCTAGCGTCAGTTCAAAACCGGCGTGTTCTTCTTCGGACTCCTCGAGAAGTGTTGCGGCTGCAGGGTGACTCACGGTGCCCCACCGCGAGAAATGAGCTCGCGTGCAAGTTGTCGATAATTTTTGGCCCCGGGGTGGTTCGGGGCAAACACGGTGATGGGTTCTGCGGCTACCGTGGCGTCAGCAAATTTGATCGAACGGTTAATCACGGTCTCAAAGACTTTGTCACCAAAGGCTTCAACCAGCCGACCGATGACTTCTTTAGAGTGCAGAGTTCGCCCGTCGACCATGGTGGCCAAGACGCCGTCCACGACAAGCTCCGGGTTAATACGGTCCTGCACCTTTTCGATGGTTTCAACCAACAATGCGACGGCGCGCAGGGCGAAAAACTCGGCGGTGAGAGGAATGATAACGCCGTGGGCGGCCGCTAGCGCGTTGACGGTAAGCAGACCCAATGAGGGCTGGCAGTCGATGATGATGACATCGTAGTCATCCAGAACGGGCCGCAACGCCCGCGCCAGGACCTGCTCGCGGGCTACCTCGTTGACCAGCTGAACTTCTGCGGCTGAAAGATCGATATTGGCCGGCAACAAATCAATATTGTCGTCGTCGGTTTGGATGATCGCATCGCTAATGTGCACGTCCCGTTCCATCAGGACGTTGTAGACGGTGAGATCCATTTCGTGTGGGTTGGTACCAAAGCCAGCCGAGAGAGCACCCTGCGGGTCAAAATCGACCATCAGCACTTTGCGACCGTACCCTGCAAGGGAGGCACCCAGATTCACCGAAGAGGTGGTTTTGCCGACCCCGCCTTTTTGGTTCACCAACGCAATGACGCGTGCTGGACCGTGTGCTGGCAGGGGTTCTGGAACGGGAAATTCGTGTTTTGGCCGCCCGGTGGGACCGATGACCGGCTCCCCGGTGATCATCATCACAGGGCGTGGTTGTTGGCTGGCGTCATTCACGATGGTTGAAACTCCTGACCGCTACGTAAAGGTGGTGGTGCAATCCTCTTAGGTTCGAAAGTGAGCGAAGCTTGGTTTTCTGACTCTAGTGTATTGCGGGATCAGCGCACCGACGATCAAATACCACTTTTTCTCGGCGAGCCTTAAAGTTTAAAGTCAAACATGAAGGTCTATCGGCCCTGGGCTCTGGGGTGCGCTGCAGCAAACACTTCTCGCAGTGTCTCAGCCGTGACATGAGTGTATATCTGGGTCGTCGTCACCGATGCGTGCCCAAGCAATTCTTGCACGACTCGCACATCTGCGCCACCTTGCAATAAGTGGGTAGCAAAGGAGTGCCGTAACGTATGCGGCGAAATCTCTGCGGTGATTTCTGCGGCTTCAGCTGCACTCTTGAGCACGTTCCAGCCAGTTTGGCGCGATATGCGGTTGCCGAATCGGTTGAGAAATAAGGCCGGAGAGCCTTTTCCTGCCACAGCGTGCTCGGGCCGTCCGCGCACGAGGTAAGCGTTGAGCGCATCCACGGCGTATGAACCAAGCGGCAGGAGCCGTTCTTTGGATCCTTTGCCGAACAACCGAATAACCGTGGTATTCTCGTCATCTTCGAGAGCCACAATATCGTCGACGTCAAGGTCAATTGCTTCGGTAATGCGAGCGCCCGTGGCATAGAGTAGCTCCATCAGCGCGCGATCTCTGAGACCCTGGGCCGTGTCGGGCGCTGGAGTATCCAACAGGCGCGTGACTTCGTCAATGCTGAGCGCATCAGGAAGTTGCTGACCAGTCTTCGGCGGCCGGATATCTGCGGCGGGGTTCGTATCGGTGGTATTTTCGATGAACAGAAATCGGTGCCATCCGCGGGCCGCTACCAGGATTCGGTTTACGGACGAAGTGGCTAGACTGCCCATACCGTGGCTACCCGAACTGAGCGCCTGTAAAAATCCGGAGACGTGGTGGGGGCTGATGTCTTGGACGTCCGTGATCTGTTCGTGTGCCAGATACCGAAGGTAACGGTCGAGGTCCCGTCGATAGGCCGCCAACGTGTTTTCGGAAAGTCCCCGCTCAATGGTGAGGTGATTGAGGTAGGTCGTGACGTGGTTTTGAAGCGACTGGGGAATCGCAGGATGATCGGTCGTCATGCAGCGTTATGCCGGGCTGTCTGCCGGGCGGGGTTTATGAGCCTCGGTGAGGACCAGGTGTGCTGCCATGATGCCGGCAACAGCGTTAACGTTTTTGACTGCCCCGGCCATTACGGCACCTAATGCTTCGTCAAGCGGTACCCACCGCAAAACTAGGTGAGCTTCTTCGCCTACCCGTTGGTGCCGTTGTGCTTCCGGAATGGGTTGGAGATCCTGTGCCAGATAGATCCGCAGTGTTTCAGATGATGAACCGGCCGAGGGATAGTGATCGATCAGCACCGACCAGGTGGCAGCAGTCAGATCGGCTTCTTCCGCAAGTTCTCGTTGTGCTGTGCTCAGCAGGCTTTCACCTTCCACATCAAGCAGACCGGCTGGTATTTCCCAGCACTCTTGTCCGACCGGGTGGCGGTACTGACGAATCATGGCAACGCGACGTTGGTCGTCCACCGCGACAATCGCCACGGCCCCTGGATGTTTGATGTATTCCCGGGTTAGTGGTTCGTCACCGTCATTGATGGTGAAGGTGTCGCGTTGAATATCCCAGATAGCACCGGAGAATGTGGTTTCACGGTGTTGGAGGGTCACGGTTCGGTCAGTATCTTGAATTGGGTCAGGTGTCATGCGGTTGACGTCTCCAGTAGTTCTCGAGCGTGTTCACGAGCAGATGTCGAGTCGGCGTGCCCGGCGAGCATGCGTGCAAGTTCGGCCACTCGTTCATCACCGGTGAGTTCGCTGACGTCTGAGGTGGTGAATCCGGCTTCCACATTTGGGGCTTTATTGACTCGCAGGTGTTTATTGGCGTAAGCGGCAACTTGGGGTAGGTGCGTCACGACGATGACTTGAACACGTTGGGCAAGTCGAGCCAGGCGTTTGCCAATTTGAACGGCTGCTTCCCCGCCGACACCCGCGTCGATCTCGTCAAAGATAAATGTGGGCACCGGATCAGTATCCGCCAGTACTACCTCCAGCGCCAGCATAATGCGAGACAGCTCACCGCCGGAGGCGCCTTTGCCAAGCGGTCTGGGTTCCGAGCCGGGGTGCGGTTGGAGCAATAGCGCGATGTCGTCGAAACCATGCGGTCCGGGTGCATCTGCCTGGTCGACGGCCACAGAAAACTCTGCGGTTGGCATCAGGAGTCCATGGAGTTCTTTTGTCACCTGCTCCCCTAGTTGCTCACCGGCGCGCTGCCGCAGCGCTGTTAGCTCGGCGCCGTGTGCGTTGAGCTGTTCGTTGAGCTCCTGCTGTTGTTCTGTCAGGTACGCGATGCGGTCTGTGTCGCCGTGCAGTTCGTCAAGCCGCGGACGTTGCTGTTCTGCCCAGGCGAGGACATCGGACAGATCGGGACCGTAGAGTTTTTTCAATCGGTTCAGTTCAGCCAGTCTCGATTGCGCCTGGTTGAGTGCCATCGGCCCATCTTCTTCTAGGCTCGAGGCAAATCGAGATATTTCAGCGGTAATGTCTGCAAGCTCGATACCAACTGAGGCTAACCGATTATTGATCTCTTCGAGTTCCTCGAGGTCACCGGGGGTTTGTTGGATTGCCTGGCGGGCAATTTCTACCAAAGACTCCGCGCTGGGGGCATCAAGATCGTTATCATCACCGGAAAGTGCGGTCGTAGAGATCCGAGCGGCGTTCCGAAATTCTTCTGCCGATTCTAGTCGTTTGATTCGTTCTTGGATTTCCTCGTCTTCGTTGTCTTGGATATTTGCGTTATCGATTTCTTCTAAACTGCGCTGAAGGTTTTCCGCCTCAAGAGCGCGTTCTTGGGCTTGCGTGACGAGTTCGTCGAGTTGCTGGGTGACTTCCTGCAACTGGGAATATGTCTGGCGGTATGCGGCCAGGGCTTTGGCGACCGGCTTGCCACCAAAAGCATCCAATGCGCGTCGTTGGGCCGTGAGGGATTTCAAACGCAGCTGATCCGACTGCCCGTGAATGGCTACCGCGTGCTCGCCGATTTCGGCAAGCAGTGCCACTGGGACTCCGCGCCCACCGGCAGTGGCTCGCGAGCGCGTTCCAGAGCCTGAGGCACTGATTGATCGAGTAATAACCAAATGCTTCTGTTGCTCGTGGTCATCGTCAAGGATGGCTCCAGCGTCTTCTGCGGCCGTAATGGAACGATGGTGCGGTGGCAGCACAAAGCCCGCTTCCACGCTGGCCTTGGAGTCCCCCGCGCGTATCGCTCCGGCATCCGCGCGTGCCCCTAGAAGGAGGTTCAGAGCAGTGACCACCATGGTTTTCCCCGCACCGGTTTCACCCGTGACCACGGTAAAACCTGGGTCGAGTTCAACCGTGGTTTCCTCTATGACACCCAGGGAGTTGATCGACAGGTGTTCTAACATTTAGTCGTCCCCTTGTTGCTGGTCCTGTTCGGTAGTGTCAGACTTCGACGCTTCAAGATCTACGATTTCTTCTTCATCGGCTTTTGTAATAACTGGGATGGGCGTGGTCACCGGCGGCTTGATCTCCGGTGGCGGGGCCATGTGATGCGGTTCTACAATTCGAATGCCTTCAGAATCGGCCAGCGTCTGGTGCCAATTGTCTTGGTCTTTGCGTTCTTTCTCACGCGCCCGGATAGCAGCTCGATCGACTTCACTGATGGATCCGCGCCATCCTTCGGTGGGCAGATCAAACTTACGCACCAGGCGCTCAGAAAAGGGTGTCAGAGCTAAGCGGGCAAGTTTCACTGGCTGCTGCGATCGGGTTACTTCAATGCGTGCTCCGGCAGGCAGATCGACAGTTCTGCGCCCGTCACACCAAAGAACACCTGTTTCATTGGTGCGTTGAATGACATCCACAGAGATCACGGATTCTGGCGCAACCACTAGCGGCCGAGCAAATAACGCGTGAGCAGACAACGGCACCATAAGCATGGCTTGGACCTCAGGCCATACGATGGGACCACCGCCAGAAAACGCGTAGGCAGTAGATCCTGTGGGGGTGGACATGACCACGCCATCACAACCAAAGGACGAAATCGGTCGATCATCAACCCCGACGACGACTTCCAACATGCGTTCACGGTTGGATTTTTCTACTGATGCTTCATTGAGAGCCCAGGTGTGGGCCACCATGTGCCGCCCCACCAGGACCTTGACGTCAACCGCCATGCGCTCTTCTACCAAATAGTCTTTTTTGACAATAGCATCCACTGCGCGCTCGAGGTCCGCCTGTTCCGCTTCGGCGAGAAAACCGACGTGCCCAAGATTAACGGCCATGAGCGGTAGGCCCGATTCACGCAGCATTTCTGCAGCTCGCAACACGGACCCATCTCCGCCCAGCACCATCCCCAGTTCTATGTCGTGCAGGTTGGATTTCGAGTCAATGCTTTCAACGCCAATCCCGTTGGCTCGGAGGACACCGTTATGGATCGCTTCATGCATTACGGCTGCGTCGTGTGGCATCATCACCGGAGTCAGGCCGGCTTCACGTAACAATTCGATTGCTTGCAGAGCAGTCTGCATAGCTTTGTGGCGTCCCGTGTGAGCCAATATGAGTATTCGCCGGCTCATGGTTCTCCTTTGTTTGTGCGTCTGCCTAAGACACCAATGTAGTCGTTGTATGCCCGAGTGTTACTCCGACGGGCGAGTTGTGGATATCGGTGTTCCACCGTTCGCATCGGCCCAGTGCACCCGCTGGCTATCTAACCATTCTGCGGGATCGACGCAGTGTTGCATATGCGTCTCATTAACTTTGTAGGTGGCCCAGAAGAAGAATTCCTTGTTTCCATCTTGACCGGGCAAAGAGCTAGCGGTGATCGCTTGCGGTGCCAGGCCGTGATGCACTGCGGCCTCGATGACACCCAGCACAGCGTCCCGGCGCTGGGCCGGGTCTACCACCACGCCTGTTTTCGGCAGCTTCTGGCGTCCGATTTCAAATTGCGGTTTGATCATCAATACTAGCTGGGCTTCTGGTTTACATACTCCGACCAGTGCCTGGATGACCAACCTCAACGAGATAAACGATAGATCAGAGACTATGATATCGACCGGCGCCCCAATGTCGTCGCGAGTCAGATACCGCACGTTGAGTCCCTCGTGGACTTCAACGCGTGGATCGCTACGCAGCCACGGGACTAGTTGGTCATGACCCACATCTACTGCGACCACGTGCTTGGCCCCGTGCCGTAATAATACATCTGTGAACCCACCGGTCGATGCACCAGCGTCTAAACACCGAGCGTCTGCGACTTCGATCGGGAACGCTTCGAGGGCACCTGCGAGTTTATGTCCGGCCCGCGATGCGAAACGTGGCCCGGAGGTGGTCAGCTCGATGGTGTCATTGTCAGCGACCTTCGTGGCGGGTTTAGTAACGCGTTGCTGGTTGACTAGAACCTCTCCAGCCTGAATGTGCCGGGTTGCCATGGTACGTGAGCTCACGAGTTGCCGAGCCACGAGCGCTTGATCTAGTCGCCTCATGCTATGCCCTTCCCCGGCCCGTGTTCGTCAGGAGCATTGAGCAGCTCGGTCAATTTCACCAGTACCTGTTCGTAGACTGCTAGCTCTTCGGCTGGCCGAAGCTCCTCGACGTGTTCTAAGGCGGCCTCCACCTGTGCGGTCACATCATGCTGTTCAGTCATGTGCACTCCGGTGCTCTGATCGAGCAGCGTCCAGTAGCACGGTCAGGTCAGGAATCACCCACCGGGGAGTCACGGTCTGTTGGAAGTCTGTAACATCCTTGCGTCTGTGGATGCCGGTTTCCACAAGCGCGCCGTCAAAACCGGCATTCACCGCGCCGAGAACGTCAGTATCAAGTCGGTCTCCGATGACCAGCGGGTGCTGCATGGCAAATCTCTGGGCCATCGAAGTGAACATCACTGGAGCAGGTTTGCCAGCTGCTAGGGCAGGTCGAGTCCCAGTAGCCTGGGCCACTGCATTAACTAGTGCGCCGTTACCCGGTGCCACGCCATTTGCCAACGGAATCGTGAGATCCAGGTTAGAGGCGAGCCAGCTGGCGCCTTGTTGGATCGCAAAACTGGCTTGCGCGAGATCTCGCCATCCTAACTCGGGATTAAACCCTTGAACTACTACCTGAGGTGCTTCTGCAGCGGATGAGGTAATACCAAACCCCGCTGCTTGGATGAGTTCAGCCAGTGGATTCGAGCCGGTTACTAGTACCGGACCGTTATCCGGATGGTATTGGTGTTGCAGCAAGTCCACCACAGCCTGGGCTGAGGTCATGACGTGGTCACTATGAGTCTTCACGCCCAGGGTGATCAGTCGGTTTGCAACCTCAATTGCAGATTTCGAAGCATTATTGGTGACAAAGGCCACCGGTATGCCCCGATCGATGAGGGCATTTAGTGTTTCGATAGCGCCAGGTATGGGTTGAGGACCGGCGTACACGACCCCATCTAGGTCGCAAAGCAAACCGTCATAACCGTCGAAGAACGTCGTCACGAACTATCGGTCGCCGCCTTCAGCACGGGCCGGGCCGCCTCGTTCAGCGGGCGGCACGACATCACGGGCGCGAACGGAGGCCGGTGCCTCGTCCTCCTCGCCACCGAGATCGATAATCTCCGGTTCGGGCTGCACATCTTGACCTAGTGCACGTGCTGCTACAGCAGCCAATTCGGTCCATTTGCGTGCATCTTCGGCACGCCCAGCGGCCGATAGTGCATCCGCATAGGCCGTAAATAATCGCGGTGAATAGGAGAAACCACGCCGGGGGTTCAGTTCAGGAATCTCAAGGGCTTTGACAGCCGCCTGCGGGTCATCTTGATCCAAATGAATCCCAGCCACAACCATGGCAAGTTCCACTCTGGAAGTGACCGGTAGGCTGTCGAGTTTCGCTTCGGCAGCCATTTCAAGTGCTTTTTCGGTTCGACCGAGGGCGCGTTCGGCATCCACCATCTCAGGCAAATGGGCGTTATCACCGCTAATACGCCGATAGGTTCGGAACTCGCGCAGTGCTTCGGTAAATTTGCCCGCGGCGTAGGCAGTCATGCCCGCGGCCTCACGCACAACTGCTAGTCGGCCCCCGCGACGCGAGGCAGCCAATGCATGTTCGAATGCTAATTCTGGGTCCTCGTCCATCAAGCGGCCAGCCATCACCAGGTGCTTTTGCACCCAAGGCCGGTTGTGCTCGTCAAGGGCCGACAGCTCACGCTGGACACTCTTATCGAGCTCACGGCCTGTGACGTCTTCATCGATATCGGGCGACCTGCCCCGATCGGGACGATTAGCAGAACGCAGATCGGCAGGGTTGTGCACAGATTTGTGTTCTGACTCAGCCCTGTCGCGGCGCTGGAAGCCCTTGTTCGACCGAGAACCTTGCCCGCGATACTGCTCACGGCCGCGGTCTGATCGGCCACGGGAACCACCTCGTCCTGCGCCGCTACGACCCGAACGGGACCGCCCGGCCTGGCGTGAATCGCGACCGCGTGCAACGTTTCGACCATCGGAGCGGTCGAAGCGTGATGACTCGTCGCGATTCTGCGGCGGATTTCCAGTGGTGTCGGTCAAAGTTACTGTGTCCTTGGCTCATTGGTTGACCTGATTATGAGTAAACAGGCAGCGTACTACAATGCCTCTATACTACAACCGTTCACCTGTCGCAGGATCCGACGTTTGGGAAACTTATGCTGACCGAGCAAGCCGGCATAACGTTAGCGACATTGCGGAAGCATTTTGCCCAACACCGGGATGGAACACAGTGCCGATTTATGCCGCGGTTCCGAGACAAAGTCTGGGTCGGCCCCGCCGACTGGAAAGTTATCAAAACGGTGAATTGGAGTAGGTGCTGGGGATGAATTCTGTGGGACGTTCGGAACTGTCATGAGATTCTCCTCTAAGACCACTGAGCACAAGTATGCAAATGAACGTGAGTCTGGGATCCTGCTGGAGCAGGGCTGGAACCACCGTCGCCATATCGGTAAGCGACAGTGATCGGGGCAGATGGATTTTGCACCCCGATCAGTGAAGCGAAGTGCACGTGCTGCCCGTCGGTGGTCAGGTAAGCCGTACATTCGCTTCGGTGCTCCGCCATTGCAGCACCGATACGGCTCAACTGTAATCTACGTCTCACTTAAAGGCTAGAGGTTGGTTAAAGTTTTGCTGATTTCTCCTGGCGCAAAGCGTCTCAATAAGTCTGCTTTTCGACTCGTACCGCGCTGATGCGTGGTATCCTGCAATGTTGGATCATGTGGCCTTTGAGCCTTACCAGGCCAGTGCTGCTGCATGTGCTGTCGTCATTTACCCATGATCGCCAGGTAGTGCACACGAGCCGCTCGTACAATTAACGGTGGAATCATCGCAGATGGTCCCACTTCTATACTGCCAAGGAGTTCAATCACATCATGGCTACACCCAGCCCCGGTTATTCAATCATTGCTAAAGTCCAAGCCCCTTCCACGTTCACGGCCACCAGTGATCTGACGGCTCTTGTAGCGGAAGCAGGTGCTGCTATTACCGCGCTTGATATCGTGGACGCCAGTCACGATTACAACATTATCAACCTGACGTGTAATACCCGAGGCAAGGTCCACAGCCAACAGATCCGTGACGCCATCGAAGCCAAGGAAGGTTTCACAGTCCTGAGCCTATCGGACCGGACGTTCCACATTCACCAGGGCGGCAAACTGCAGACGACGTCCAAAGTGAATGTTCGTAACCGCGATGATCTGTCCAGAGCCTACACCCCGGGAGTAGCCCGCGTATGCAAAGCCATCGCGAAAGACAACGCGCGTGCTCGCGAGCTCACGATCAAACGTAATACCATCGCAGTGGTCACCGACGGTACCGCGGTACTTGGATTAGGCGATATCGGGCCCGAAGCATCAATGCCCGTCATGGAGGGCAAAGCAGTGCTGTTCAAACAGTTTGCCAATGTGGATGCCTGGCCGGTAGCCCTCGACACCAAAGACACTGACGAAATCGTGTCGATCGTCAAGGCGCTCGCCCCGGCTTACGGGGGGATCAACCTCGAAGACATCTCGGCACCTCGCTGCTTTGAAATCGAAGCTCGCCTACGCGAAGAGCTCGACATTCCGGTATTTCACGACGATCAACACGGAACTGCAATCGTCACACAGGCTGCTCTCAACAACGCGCTAAAAGTTGTTGGCAAGGATATCGCCGACGTCCGTATCGTCGTGTCGGGTGTTGGGGCCGCAGGGCACGCTATCATCCAATTGCTGAAAGCTTCCGGCGCCCAGCACATCATGGCTGCTGGACGTGACGGAGTGTTGGAACCAAATACTGAACAACGTGATGAACACCGTCAGTGGCTGGCCGACAACACCAACGCTGAAGGGTTCTCCGGATCGCTCAAAGAAGCCCTCGTTGGAGCAGACGTGTTCATCGGAGTGTCAGCACCCAATTTGTTGGACGAGGCAGATGTGGCCACGATGAATGACGACGCGGTGGTTTTTGCCATGGCGAACCCGGATCCAGAAATCTTACCGACGGATGCCTCCAAACACGCAGCAGTCGTAGCAACCGGCCGATCGGATTTCCCAAATCAGATCAATAATGTGTTGGCGTTCCCGGGACTGTTCCGTGGCCTACTTGACGCCGGCGCTTCAGACATCACCGAAGATATGTTGGTTGCCGCCGCGGATGCGATCTCCAGCACGATTACTGATGAGGAACTGAACCCCAGCTACATCATTCCTTCAGTATTCAACCCGAAGGTGGCCCCGGCTGTCGCTGAAGCAGTGGCACAAGTAGCCGAACGCAATGGTAATGCAGCTAACCTCGTGACTGGCACGCAGGACGATATCGACTACTAACCTTAAAATCTAAAATCTAAGCCGTGTGTGAGACAATCGTAGGGTCTCACACACGGCTTTCTGGCTCATCGAAACCAGTTTATGCGTTGTCGAGCGCGTCCTGAAGCGCCGAAAGCACAAAATTCGCGTTAGCCTCTGTTGCGTTATGGCCCATCAGTCCAATGCGCCAAATCTTTGCAGCGTACGGCCCCGTCCCGGCGCCGATTTCGAGGTTATATCTCGTCATGAGGTAGTTTCGAACGGCAGCCGAGTCCACACCCTCCGGGACGTTTACCGTGGTCAATTGGGCGAGCCGGGCGCCTTCTTCCGCAAACAGGGTCAGACCCATATCCTCCAACCCGTCCTGCAGTGCCTGACCGGCCGCAGCATGTCGTGCGTAGACGTTGTCGAGTCCTTCCGCCAGGATACGTTCAAGCCCAGCTTTTAAAGAAACCACCATTCCGGTGGGCGCAGTATGGTGGTAAGTGCGCTGGCCGCCGGGCGTTCCGCTTGCATAGCCACCTAGTAAGTTGAGATCGAGATACCAATTCGCCGGGCGTTCAACACGCTGTTCATAGGCGCGATCAGAGATAGTGAACGGGGCAAGCCCTGGGGCAACGCCGAGACATTTTTGTGATCCGGCGTAGGCGATGTCGACACCCCACTCATCGAGATCAATCTGCATACCACCAATAGAGGTGACACAGTCTGCTAATAAAAGCGCCTCTCCTTTGTTTCGACCCAGCTCTTGAATATCAGATACGACTCCGGTGGATGTCTCGGCGTGCACCGCAGCGATCATGTAGGGGTTCGGGTGTGCAGTAACGACACGCTCCACGTCGACCGGTGTACCGTATTCGTGTTCGACGGGTATCACTTCTGCCCCGTGCCGGGAGGCAACATCCACCATTCTTTCCCCGAAGAGCCCATTGACTGCCACCACGAC